>Ga0315294_10001345_pt1 | contig 26647 bp, 20 predicted proteins | sample YL17G13_40_MG_FD_203626 | JGI IMG/M metagenome (GOLD analysis project Ga0315294, IMG submission 203626) | Sediment microbial communities from Yellowstone Lake, YNP, Wyoming, USA - YL17G13_40 | ecosystem: Environmental > Aquatic > Freshwater > Lake > Sediment | place: USA: Wyoming | collected... | reverse complement strand
ATTCAACGGTGGCCCGGATTCGGTCACAAATTTCGTCGCTAAACTCTTGCCCGCATATCCGCATGCCCTATCTGTAGCACATTATTCCCCTTGTGTCCAGCCCCCCAACATATGGGACACGATCAGTCTTTGCAAAGGGGGGCAGGGGGGATTTCTGAGAAATCCTTTCAGAAGGGAAAAGTTACCTTTTTCAAAGAGCTAAAGTGTTACCAAGGATGAAATTCGTTTTTCTTTTGCCTCGAGCAAAGCGCTCTTCGCGTGCGGAGCGCGAACTCAGCACCCCGATCGGTTCTTTTCCAGGAACCGTGCGGCCTCTTTGGCGAAGTAGGTGATGATGAGGTCGGCCCCGGCCCGTTTGATGGCCGTGAGCACTTCCATCATGGCCCGTTCCCCGTCGATCCATCCACGCTGGGCCGCCGCCTTGATCATGGCGTATTCGCCGCTCACGTTGTAGGCCCCTACCGGGAGGTCAATCTCTTCCCGCACCTTCCGAATGATGTCCAGGTAGGGGAGAGCCGGCTTGACCATGATGATGTCCGCCCCTTCCTGGACGTCGAGCCGGACTTCCCGGAGCGCTTCCCGGGCATTGGCCGGGTCCATCTGGTAGGACTTGCGGTCCCCGAACTGGGGAGTCGATTCGGCGGCTTCCCGGAAGGGACCGTAAAAAACTGAGGCATGCTTGGCGGCGTAGGAAAGAATGGGGATATCTTCAAATCCCTTCCGGTCCAAGAGGTCCCGGATGGCTTTGACCCGGCCGTCCATCATGTCCGAGGGGGCAACGAGGTCGGCGCCCGCTTCGGCGTGGGACACGGCCATCTTGGCCAGAAGGGCCAGGGTGGCGTCGTTATGCACCTCCCCGTCCACCACCACCCCGCAGTGGCCGTGGCTGGTGTATTCGCAGAGGCAGACATCGGTGATGACCACCAGGTCGGGAAGCTCTCGCTTCAGGGCCCGGGTGGCCCGCTGGATGATTCCCCGGGAAGAGTAGGCCTCGGTTCCTTTGGGGTCCTTTTTCTCGGGGATGCCGAAAAGAATCACCGCCGGGATATTCAGTTGGCAGGCGGCTTCCGCTTCCCGGACCGCCAGGTCGATGGAAAGCTGGGCGATCCCGGGCATGGATTTGATTTCGTGGCTGACCTTCCGCCCGTGAACGATGAAAAGAGGATAGATGAAATCATCCGGAGACAGCTTGGTCTCCCGGACCATTCTTCTCAGGGCTTCGCTCTTGCGCAGGCGGCGGGGACGGTAGAGGGGAAAATGCATGGCAACCCCCTTTTGCTCGATTGCGGATTGCAGATTTCGGATTTCGGATTAAAAACTCACTCTTTTGGCCGATCACTCAATCCGCAATCCGAAATCCGAAATCCGCAATAATTTAGGTTTCTTTCCTCCAGCCTTTCACTCTTTCCAGGCTCTCTTTGAGCTTGGCCTCTCTCGCGGCCAGGGCTCCGGCTTTTTCCTTCTCCTTTTCCACCGCTTCCGGCCGGGCCCGGCTCACGAAATCCTGGTTCTGGAGTTTCCGCTGGGTTCGGGACAGGTCTTCGGAAACCCTGGTTAATTCCTTCTGGAGCCGCTTTTCCTCTTCGTCCAGGTTGATCCATCCCTTCAGGGGCAGGAAGACCTCGACCTCTTCCACGATCGCGGTGGCCGAACCCTTGGGCCTCAGCCCTCCGGACTGGAAGCCCAGCTTCTCGGTCCGGGCCAGATTTTCCACGTAAATCCGGTTTTCCTCCAGGAAGCGCAGGGTTTCTTTTTTCGGATGGTACAGGATCACTTCCGCTTTTTTCCCGGCGGGAATGTCCATCTCGCTCCTCAGGTTGCGGATCGCCCCGATCACCTGCATGATCAGTTCCATCCGGGCCTCTTCCCGGGGGTAGATTTCTTTCTCCCGGAAGCGGGGAAATTCCGCTACCATAATGGATCCTTCACTTCCCGGAAGGTTCTGCCAGATCTCCTCGGTGATGAAGGGCATGAAGGGATGAAGGAGGCGCAGGGAGGTATCCAGGACGCGGGCCAGCACATTCTGCGCCAGCCATTTCCGCCCGGGGTACTGATCCTGATAGAGGGCCGGTTTGATCAGCTCGATGTACCAGTCGCAGAATTCGTGCCAGAGGAACTGGTAGACGGTTGAAGCGGCTTCGTTGAATTTATAAGCGTCCAGCCCTTCCCGCACCTGGGCGACGGTCTTGTTGACCCTGCTCAGGATCCATTGATCCGCCAGGGTCAACTGCGCTTCCCCCGCCGGCTTCCCCGGGTCGTACCCCTGGAGATGGGTAAGGGTAAAACGGGAAGCGTTCCAGATCTTGTTGGCGAAGTTCCGGTAGCCGGAGATCCGCTCTTCGGAAAGCCGGATATCCCGCCCCTGAGCGGCAAAGGCCGCCAGGGTGAAGCGGAACGAATCGGTCCCGAACTTCTCGATCACCTCCAGGGGGTCGATCACGTTGCCCCGGGACTTGCTCATCTTCTGGCCCTCGGCGTCCCGCACCAGGGCATGGATGTACACATCCCGGAAAGGCACGTCCCCCATGAACTTCAGCCCCATCATCATCATCCGGGCGACCCAGAAGAAGAGGATGTCGAAGCCGGTCACCAGGACCGACGTGGGATAAAAGACCTCCAGGTCCCTGGTCTTTTTCGGCCAGCCCAGGGTGGAGAAGGGCCAGAGGGCCGAGCTGAACCAGGTATCCAGAACGTCGGTCTCCTGCCGCACCCCGGAATGGCCGCAGGCCGGACAGCGGGTGACCGGTTCGGCGGAGACGATCACCTCCTGGCATTTCTCGCAGAACCAGGCGGGGATGCGGTGCCCCCACCAGATCTGCCGGGAGATGCACCAGTCGCGGATGTTGTTCATCCATTCGAAGTAGGTGCTTTCCCAGACCTGGGGGATGATCCGGGTTTCCCCCTTGACCACCGCGGCGATGGCCCGCTCCGCCAGCGGTTTGACCTTCACGAACCACTGCTTGGAGACCAGGGGCTCGATGACCACCTTGCAGCGGTAGCAGTGCCCCACGCTGTGGGGAAAGGGTTCGATCTTCTGCAGCAGGTGGAGGTCCTTCAGGTCTTTGACCACCCGATCGCGGGCCTGGAAACGGCCCAGGCCCGAGTACTTCCCCGCCTCTGGGCTCATGTTCCCCGCTTCGTCGATGACCTTGACGACCGCGAGGTTGTGCCTCCGGCCGATCTCGAAGTCATGGGGGTCATGGCCGGGGGTCACTTTTAATACCCCCGTGCCGAAATCCAGGGTCACGTAACCGTCACCGATGACCGGGATCTTCCGGTTCATGAGGGGAAGCATGACCGTCCGGCCCACATATTTTTTATACCGTTCATCCTCGGGATTTACCGCCAGGGCGGTGTCGCCGAGCATGGTCTCCGGCCGGGTGGTGGCCACGGTCAGGGCCTCCTGCGATCCGTCCACGGGATACTGGATGTAATACAGGTGCCCCGGGTCATCCTCGTGTTCCACCTCCAGGTCCGAAAGAGCGGTCTGACAGCGGGGGCACCAGTTGATGATGTAATCCCCCCGGTAGATCAAACCCTCCTGGTAGAGGCGTACGAAGACCTCCCGCACCGCCCGGGAAAGCCCCTCGTCCATGGTAAAGCGCTCGCGGCTCCAGTCGCAGGAACTCCCCAGCTTTTTCAGCTGCTTGATGATGTGCCCGCCGAACTGCTCTTTCCACTTCCACACCCGCTGGATGAAAGCCTCGCGGCCCAGCTGATGCCGGTCGGTCCCTTCCTCGGCCAGCTGTTTTTCCACCACGTTCTGGGTGGCGATGCCGGCATGGTCGGTGCCGGGCAGCCAGAGGACATTGAACCCGTCCATTCGTTTGTACCGGGACAGGACGTCCTGCAGGGTATTGTTGAGGGCATGGCCCATGTGGAGGGAGCCGGTGACGTTGGGGGGCGGGATGACGATGGAATAAGGGGGGCGTCGCGAATTCTCATCCGCCCGGAAGAGGTTCTCCTTCTCCCAGAAGGAATACCATCGATCTTCCACCCGGTGGGGGTCGTACACCTTGCTCCATTCCTTCGATTCCGGTTCTTTCACTAACGCTCCTCAGCTTCTTTTTTCAATTTTTCAATTTCTTTGCGGATGATCTCTTCGGCGACCCTGGGGAAGACCTCCCGGGCAACCCGTTCCAGGATCTGCCCCCCATCCTGGGCTACCCATTTTTCCACCCGGCTCAGCATGGCTTCGCGGATGGCCCGCATCTCGGCTTCCATGTTGGGAACCGGGGGTTTGGGCGGCTCGGAACCGAACCGGGGCGGTTCGGGGGCCGGGCGGGGGGGCTCGGGAGCCATTCGGGCCGGTTCATGGACCTGCCGCGGGGGTTCAGGAGGAATGCGGGGCGGCAGGGGAGCCGGCCTGGGGGGCTCCGGCGCAGGCCTCGGCGGCTGGGGCGATGCCGGGGAAAATCCCGTCGGCTTGACTGCCGGCGGAACCGCGGGGGGCGGGGGCGGGGGAAACTGGCCGGTGGGCTCTTCCTCGGCGAGAAGAAATTTTTTCAGGGGCGATTCGGGGATCCCTTTCAAGTCATCCACCACCACCGGGGAATCCCTTCGCGGTATCTTGGGGGCTTCGGGGGCCTTATTCTCCGGAGCCGCCTCGGGGGCTTTCTTCTCCGGGCCAGGCGCGCGAGAGGGTTCCATCCAGGCCCCTCCGGCAGGCTTGGGCGATGTTTCCACCACATCCGTCAAATCGATAATCGACTCGTCCTTTTTTCGATCATTCATAATATCCCCCTGAAATTAAAATCGAATACCACAAAAAGAAATAAAAGACAAGGGTTCAGGGTGCAGAGCGCAGGGTGCAAAAAAGGCCTGCATCTTAAAAGCTTTTTTCCCGCTGCGCCCTGCCCCCTGCACCCTAAATAATCATCCACGGCTGGGGAAGGAAGATCTTTTCATAGAGCTTGAAGGCATAGCGGTCGGTCATGCCGGCGATGAAATCGGCGATCGAACGCTCCACAGGTTCATGGGTGAAGGCTTCGCCCGCTTCCTCCCGAAATTCCGCCTGGTGCTCCAGAAAATAGGCGTAGAGCTCCCGCAGGATCTTCGCCGACTTGACGAAATCCCCGTGTACCGAGGGCAAATCGTACACCCGGTCATACAGGAAATCCCGGAGTTTGATCGTGGCTTCCAGCTTCCTCTCGCTCAGTCCGATCTTCAGGGGCTCGGAATTCAAGGCCTGCTCCAGGATGTCCCGCACCATGGCGTCGATCCGCTTCCCATGGGAATCCCCCAGCTCCCCGCTGCAGTCCCGGGGAATGTCCCGGGGAGAGATCAGCCCGGCCCGCACGGCATCGTCCAGATCGTGATTGATGTAGGCGATGATATCGGCCACCCGCACCAGCCGGCCCTCATAGGTGGCCGGCATGTCCCGGGGATCGTCGGCGATCAAATCCCCCTTGCCCTTGGAGTGCTTCAGGATCCCATCCCGCACTTCGAAGGTGAGGTTCAGGCCTTTTCCGTCCCTTTCCAGGAGATCGACCACTCTCAGGCTCTGCGCCGAGTGGCGGAATCCGCCGGGGCAAATCTCATTGAGGATCTCTTCTCCCGCGTGGCCGAAGGGCGTATGGCCCAGGTCATGCCCCAGGGCGATGGCCTCGGTCAGGTCTTCGTTCAGCGACAGCGCCTTGGCCATGGTCCGGGCGATCTGGGCCACCTCCAGGGTGTGGGTGAGCCGCGTTCGGTAGTGGTCTCCGCCGGGGACCAGGAATACCTGGGTCTTGTGCTTGAGGCGGCGGAAAGACTTGGAGTGAATGATCCGGTCCCGGTCATGCTGGAAGGCCGGCCGGATGGTGCACTCCTCTTCGGGAACCCTTCGTCCCCGGGTCTGGGAGCTGAGCTGCGCGTAGGGAGAAAGGAATCTCTTTTCCTTTTCTTCGAGCATCTGGCGGATCAACATGTTTTTCCCTTTACCGGACAATCCAAGCGGGAGGGGATTTACAAAACCCCGCCCGTTACGTTAAGATCATTCCATGAAGAAGACCCTCTATTTCTACCTCATCAAAGAACTCTTTCCCGCCTTCCTCCTCGGCCTCATCGGATTTACCTTCATCCTCCTCACGGGGAGAATTGTACAGCTTACCGAGCTGTTCGTCAACAAGGGGGTCCCCCTGGGATACATCCTCCGTCTGCTCTATCTTCTCCTCCCCACTTTTATGGTCCTCACCATTCCCATGGCCACCCTTCTGTCGGTCCTTCTGGCCTTCAACCGACTCTCCAGCGACAACGAGATCACCGCGCTGAAAGCCTCGGGGGTCAGCCTGTACCAGATGATCCCTCCGGTCCTGGTTTTTGCCTTTACCACCTACGCCGTCACCATCTTTCTTTCCCTGTATTCCGTCCCCTGGGCCAACGAGGGATCGCGCGCGCTGCTCTATGAAGTCGCCAGCAGCAAAGCGAATGCGGGGGTCCGGGAGAAGGTGTTCAACGACGACTTCGAAGGGCTGGTTTTCTACGTGGAGGAGATCAAGCCCCGGACTCTCGCGTGGGAGAAGGTCTTCATCTCCGATTCGCGCAACCCGGCGGAAGTCCTTACCATCATCGCCCGGGAAGGAGAGGTCCTTTCCGATCCCGGCACCCTGGCCATCACCCTGCGGCTGAAGCGGGGGGCGATTCACAAGCTGGGAAAAGAGCCCGATGCCTACCAGAAGATCGATTTCAACACCTATGACCTGCGCCTCCATCTGAAGACCGGCCTGAAGGAAAAGAAGACCGAAGAGAAACACCCCGCGGACATGACCCTGGCGGAATTGAGCCGGGCCATCCAGGCGCTCCAGGCCAAGGGGTCCGCCGCCAAAATCCAGTGGGTGAAGGTTCACGAGAAATTTTCCATTCCCTTTGCCTGCCTGGTCTTCGGCCTGATCGGGATTCCTCTGGGGCTCCAGTCCCGCGTGGCCCGGGGGGGCAAATTCCAGGGGTTTGCCTGGGCCATCGGGGTGCTCCTGGTTTACTACCTCCTGACCAACGCCGGAACCTCTCTGGCGGAACGGGGGGTGGTTCTTCTCGAAGTGGGAATGTGGTCGGCCAACGCCATTTTTCTCACCCTGGGAATTTACCTTCTGGTCAAAGCGGCCAATGAATCCCCGGTTCTCCTCTTCGTCTGGCTCCAGCGGGCCCTCGAAAGGTTCCCGCCGAAGCGCGGAGAAAAAGGGGGGGCGTCGCGATGAAAATCCTTTCCCGGTACCTGGCCCGGGAATTCGCCCAGAACTTCTTCCTCGGCCTGGGAGCCTTCGGCGCTACCTACCTGATCGTGGAGTTTTTCGAGCGGATCAACGCGTTCCTCTACAACAAGGCCGCCTGGCCCATGATCGGGGCCTATTTTCTGAACAAATTCCCCGCCATCCTCTTCCAGGTAACCCCGGCCGCCGTGCTTCTCTCCGCGATGATCACCCTGGGATTGATGTCCCGTAACAATGAAATCATGGCCATGAAATCCGGCGGGGTCGGGCTCTGGAGCCTCGTCCATCCCGTTCTGGGGACGGTCCTCCTGATCTTCGTGGTCCTGCTGGGCTTGAATGAGTTCATCATCCCTTCAACCAACCAAAACGCCCGGGTGATTCGCAACCTGATCATTCACAAGAAGAAGCCGGTGGCCGCCTTCAAGCAAAGTCAGGTCTGGATTCACGGTCCGCACCGGATCTTCAACATCCAGCTCCTCCACCCCGAAACGAACACCCTGGAGGGTCTGACCCTGTATCGATTCAACCCCAATTTTGAGCTGGTGCAGAGAGTGGATGCCCGCAGCGCGCGGTGGAAAGACGGCCAGTGGATTCTCACCGATGCCTCGGTGACCGACTTTACCCCGAAAGGCATGCCCGCGCGGAAAAATTACCGGGAAGTGGTCCTCTCCTTTCCGGAAACCCCCGCTGACCTGCAGATTGCCGAGAAGAACCCCAACGAAATGAATTTCCGCGAACTGAGAGAATACGTGCAAAAGATCGAGCGGGACGGCTACAACGCCAGCAAGTACCGCACCGCCATGCATGGTGCCATCTCCTTCCCCTTCACCACCGTCATCATGGCTTTTCTGGGGATCCCCCTGGCGGTGCGCAAAGAGCGGGGAGCGGGCCTGGCCCGCGGGATCGGCTACAGCGTCCTGATCAGCTTTGTCTATCTGGTGGTGTACTCTTTCCTCGTGGAGCTGGGCAAAGGAGGGACCCTTTCGCCTTTCCTGGCGGCCTGGATGGGGAATTTCATCTTCGCCATGGTGGGAGTGTATTTGCTGCTGTCGGTGAGGCACTGAGGCGCAGAGCGCATAGAGCATAGCGCATAGCGTACGGAGATATTCGGGATTGACTCTACGCTCTATGCTCTATGCCCTATGCCCTATGCGCTTTCCGTTTTTGCCTTTACGTTCCCATCTCCCAGGAACTGAGATATTTCTTCTGCCGGGGGGTCAGGGTGTCGATTTTTATCCCCATGGATTCCAGCTTGAGCCGGGCGATCTCCCGGTCGATTTCCGCGGGGACGCCGTAGACCTTCTTTCTCAGTTTCCCCCGGTTCCTGGTTAGATATTCGGCGGCCAGGGCCTGGTTGGCAAAGCTCATGTCCATGACGCTGGACGGATGCCCCTCCGCCGCGGCCAGGTTGATGAGCCGGCCTTCTCCCAGCACATAGACCTTTTTCCCGTTTTTCAGCCGGTACTCTTCCACGAAATCCCGGATGGTTCTCTTCCCTGCCGATATCTTCTCCAGTCCTTCCAGGTCGATTTCCACGTTGAAATGACCCGAGTTGGCCAGGATGGCCCCGTCTTTCATCTTGAGAAAGTGCTCTTTGCCGATCACCCGGATATCGCCGGTTAGGGTGCAGAAGATGTCGCCGAGCGGAGCGGCCTCCGCCATGGGCATGACCCGGTATCCATCCATGACCGCTTCCAGCGCTTTCAGCGCATCCACCTCGGTGATGATCACATTGGCGCCCATCCCCTTGGCCCGCATGGCCACCCCCCGGCTGCACCAACCGTAGCCGCCGATCACGAATACGCTTCCGGCCATGAGACGGTTGGTCGCCCGGATGATCCCGTCCACGGTGCTCTGCCCGGTGCCGTAGCGGTTGTCGAATAAATGCTTGGTATTGGCGTCGTTCACCGCGATGAGGGGGTATCGGAGAATCCCCTTCTCCGCCATGGCCCGCAGGCGGATGACGCCGGTGGTGGTTTCTTCCGTCCCCCCCTTCACCCCGGGGAGCAGCTCTTTCCGGTCCGTGTGCAGGGTGGAGACCAGGTCCGCCCCGTCATCCATGGTGAGCGTCGGCTTCAGGTCCAGGGTGGAGTGGATGTGCCGGTAGTACGTCTGGTTGTCTTCTCCTTTGATGGCAAAGACGGGGATCTTCAGGTCCTTGGCCAGGAATGCGGCCACGTCGTCCTGGGTGCTCAAAGGATTGGAGGCGCACACGCCCAAATCTGCTCCCCCGGCCTGGAGCGTGATCATCAGGGCGGCGGTCTCCGTGGTCACATGCAGGCAGGCTGCGAGGCGGACGCCCTTCAGGGGCTTCTGCCTCTCGAATCGTTTCTGGATGAGTTTCAATACGGGCATGGATCTCATGGCCCATTCGACCCGCAATCCTCCCTTTTTCGCCAGCTGGATGTCTTTGACGTCGTAGTCCATAGATTCCTTCCAGGGTAAGGTTGAGGCTAAGGTTAAGGCCAAGGCTGAGGCCGAGGTTAAGGATAAGAACGAACCTTGACCTCAGCCTTAACCTCAGCCTTAGCCTTTGATTTACATCTTCGCCGCTTTCCGCAGGGCTTCGGCCATGTCCGTCTTCTCCCAGGTGAAGTCGGCGTCATTCCGCCCGAAATGGCCATAGCAGGCGGTCTTCTTGAAGATGGGGCGCAGAAGATTGAGCTTGCGGATGATCGGCCCCGGGCGGAGGTCGAAGATCTCCCGCACGAGCTTGGCGATATCGTCCGGCGGAATCTTCCAGGTTCCGCCGGTGTCGACCATGACCGATACGGGCTGGGCCACGCCGATGGCGTAGGCAATCTGAACTTCCACTTTCTCCGCCAGCCCGGCGGCGATGATATTCTTGGCCACGTACCGCGCCATGTAGGAGCCGCTCCGGTCCACTTTGGAGGGATCTTTCCCCGAGAAACACCCGCCGCCGTGGCTGCCCACGCCGCCGTAGGTATCCACGATGATTTTCCGGCCGGTCACGCCGCAATCCCCCCGGGGCCCGCCGATCACGAACCGTCCGGTGGCATTGAGGTAATACTTGGTGTTCTTGTCCAGAAGCTCGGCGGGGATGACCTTTTTAACCACTTCCTCGGTCAGGCCCTCCCGCAGCGTGGCATACTTCACTTCCGGGATGTGCTGGGCGGCCAGGACGACGGCATCCACCCGGAGGGCTTTCCCGTTCACATACTGGACCGTCACCTGGGATTTCCCGTCCGGACGCAGGAAGTTCAGAATATTCTTCTTGCGGACCTCGGCCATCCTCTGGGTGAGCCGATGGGCCAGCAGGATGGGCAGGGGCATCATCTCGGCGGTCTCGTTGCAGGCATAGCCGAACATCAATCCCTGGTCTCCCGCCCCCTGCTCATGGTCCGGCGTCGCGTTGACCCCCAGGGCGATGTCCGGAGATTGGCGGTCGATGGAAGTCAGTACGGCGCAAGTCTCCCAATCAAACCCCATGGCCGAGTCGTTGTAACCGATCTCCTTGATCGTTTCTCGGACGATTTCCGGGATGTGCACGTAGCAGGAAGTGGTGATTTCCCCCGCGATCATGGCCAGTCCGGTGGTCACCAGGGTCTCACAGGCGACCCTTCCTCTCGAATCTTCGGCCATAATGGCGTCCAGAACGGCATCCGATATCTGATCGGCCACTTTATCCGGGTGGCCCTCGGTGACCGACTCGGAAGTAAACAAAAAATCTGTCATCCCCATGGTTGGTCGCTTTTCCTCCTTTTTATGAATTGGCTATCGTTCGGGAATTGAAATTTTCGCGGAATTCATCCGGGAATTTCTGGCGCAGGCTGGCCCGCACCAATTCCTCGATTTCCTCCGGAGTGGAGAGCTTCAGGGCGGCCTCCACCAGTTCCTTGCATTCGCGCAGGGTGTAGGACCGGAGAATTTTCTTCACCCGGAAGATGGAGAGGACGCTCATGGAAAGATCATCCAGTTCCAGGCCCAGCAGAATGGGGACATAGAGCGGCTCTCCGGCCATCTCCCCGCACATGGCCACCCGGATTCCGGCTTCGTGGGCCGCCTTCACCATCTGGCGAACCAGCCGCAGGATCGCGGGATGGAGGGGTTTGTAGAGGTGGTTCACGTATTCATTCACCCGGTCGATGGCCAGGGTATACTGGATGAGGTCGTTGGTCCCGATGCTGAAGAAGTCCACTTCTTTGGCCAGAATATCCGCAATCGTGGCCGCCGAAGGGACCTCCATCATGATCCCGATTTCAATGCGGGGATCATAGGGAATTCTCTCGGCGGTCAGGCTCAGGCGCACCTCGTTGAGGATCTTTTTCACCTCCCGGATCTCGCTCACCCCGGAGATCATGGGAAGGAGAATCTTCACTTTTCCGTACGCGCTGGCCCGCAGCATGGCGCGGAGTTGAACTTTGAAAATTTCGGGTTCCTTCAGGCTGAAGCGGATGGCCCGCAGGCCCATGGCCGGGTTCATCTCCTCGGCCAGTTCCAGGTGGGAAATGAACTTGTCCCCCCCGATGTCCAATGTCCGAATGACCGCCGGATGGGGGGAGGCTCCTTCGACCACGGTTTTATAAGCCTGGAAGTGTTCCTCTTCGGTGGGCAGTTCCTTGCGGTTCAGGTACAGGTATTCGGTCCGGTAGAGCCCGATCCCCTCCGCTCCGTGGTCCCGAACCGAAGGAATTTCTTCCACCAGTTCGATGTTGGCCAGGAGGTTGACCCGGTATCCGTCCAGGGTTTCGGCGGGGAGATCCCGGTACTGGAAGAGGTCCCGCTCGATCTTCTGCCGCGTCCGGTTGCGGTCCATGTACTCCTGGATGATCTCCGGGCTGGGGTTGACCACCACCACGCCGGTGATCCCGTCCACGATCAGGGTGTCGCCGGTGTTGATGTAATGGGTGCCCGTCTCGGACCCCACCACCGCCGGGATCTCCAGGGAGCGGGCCATAATCGCGGTATGCGAAGTCTTCCCGCCCATGTCGGTGACGAAGGCCGTGACCTTGTCCTTGGCCATCTGGGCGGTGTCGGCGGGGGAAAGGTCATGGGCGACGACGATCACCTCTTCCTTGATCTGGGCGAGAGACTCCGTTCCTCTGCCGGTCAGGTTGCGCAGGATGCGCTGTTCGATGTAATCCAGGTCGGTCTGGCGGCTCCTCAGATAGTCATCATCGATGCTGTTGAAGATCTTGCGGAGACGGTCCAGGTTGATCTTGAGGGCCCATTCCGAATTGATCCAGCTCTGCTTGATGGTTTCGACGGTGGTGTCGATGACGTTCTTGTCCTCCAGAAGAAGGAGGTGGGCGTCCAGGATGTAGGCGGGGCCCACGGCGTCTTCATGGAGGAGTTTCTCTTTGGCTGAGCGCAACTGCTTTTTCGACTCTTCCACCGCATCCTGGAAACGCTCGATCTCCCAGGGAACCTGGTTCTCGGGGAGCACCCGGGCCGGGGCCTCGATCTTTCCCCGATCCACCAGGTAGGCTTTCCCGGTGATGATCTGGGCGGTTACCCCGATCCCCTTGATGAATTGAGTCTTCTTGGATTCGCGGGTCAAGCTAATCTTCTCCAAACCGCCCATCGATCAAATCTCCCAGGGCTTTCAGGGCGTCCTGGGCATCTTCTCCTTGAGCTTTTATGGTAATATGGGTTCCCTGGGCCGCGGCGAGCATCATCAAATCCAAAATGCTCTTGCCGTCAGCTACCAGGCCGTCTTTTTCCACTTTGATTCGGCTTCGATATCGGCTCGCAGTCTGGACAAAAGAAGCGGAGGGCCGGGCATGAAGGCCGAATTTATTTTTGATCATGAAGATTTGGGACAAAACGGTGTCCATATCGAAGGGTGGAAATAATTGGAGCGGGAAAACCCCCGCTCCTCGAATAAACCCTTGAAAAACAAAAGGATTAATGCTTTTTTCAGTTTACTTTCAGAAGAATCTCTTTGTCAAGCTTTTTAAGGGCATTTCCTGGTTCCAGGTTAAAAGATCAAGAATCAAACTCGATGCTCTCGTAAAAAGTCTCTTGGAGCGTCACCCCGGCGAAACCTGTCCCGGCATGTTTTAAGCCGGGAGCCGGGGTCCAGACGTCGTCCCGACGAAAGTCGGGAACCATCTCATAGACTGGATCCCGGTTTTCACCGGGAACCCTGGATTCCGGCGCCTGCCCCGGACTTGATCCGGGGTTTGCTGGAATGACGAATTCTATGGAATTGCGACTTTTTACGAGATCATCAAACTTGAAAGTCATTACTTTCGGCAGAGCCGGGGTTTTGCCCAAAGGAATTCACCCCATCCTCCCCTTAATCATGGAGCCCTTTTTAAAGATTCCCTTGGCCTAAGTAAGGCCCCATGATATAGAATGAAGGCATGGGTGAGAAGCTCCTTTGCCAGAACAAGAAGGCCTATCACGATTATTCCATCGAGGAGACGCGCGAAGCGGGAATCGTCCTGGTGGGCACCGAAGTAAAGTCCCTTCGCCTGGGCAAGGGCAACTTGAAGGACAGCTATGTTCAAGTCGAAGAGGGAGAGGCCTTCCTGCACCATACCCATATCAGCCCCTACCCCTACGGGCACCAGTTCAATCATGAACCCGAGCGGGTCCGCAAGCTCCTCCTCCACAAAAAGGAGATCCGCCGTCTTATGGGGAAGACCCAGGAGAGGGGCTATACCCTGGTCCCCTTGAAAATGTACCTTAAGAATGGTAAGATTAAAGTGGAATTGGGTCTGGCCAAGGGAAAGACCCTTTATGACAAGCGGGAAACCCTGAAAAAGCGTTCCGCCGACCGGGAAATCGAAAAGGTCATGAAGGAAGCCAAGGGTCGCCGCTGACGCTCTTTGAAATTCTGGTTTTTGCTTTTGCCTCTAACCTCTAACCTCCAACCTTTTTTATGGGGGCGCTACGGTCTCGACGGGGATCATTGAGGCGAGGGCTGCGTGCCGAGGTTCCGACTGGGTCTCGTTAAAAAGGTCGGGAAACGATAAGCGGAAACAGCAACTACGCTTACGCCACTGCTTAATTGACAGTGGCCGTTCCTCCAGTCTTCTCCCGTAAGACTGGGCAGGGGCGTCGACAAAACGGGATAGCCCGCCGCCGAAGCTTATAGGCGGAAGGCGAAAACACATAAGCTGGCTCTTCCAGGAATCCTGCCGCTGGGAGTCCGGAGGGGCGAGATTTAAATCAACGGCTACGCACGTAGATGCTCCTTACTGAAGGTTTCCGGACGCGGGTTCGACTCCCGCCGCCTCCACCAAATTTAGAACAGATGGACGCGGTGATGCGGGGAGAGGGAGACGCGGGGAAAAAATCAACCCTTTCTCCGCGTCCCCGTTTCTCCCCATCTCCGTGTCTCTTCTTAAGGCCTTCCTGCTTTGCGGGTGGGCTTTTTTTTCGCCTTCGGCGGGGCTTCCCTGACTGCCTTTTTATAGGAGGGGACGTAGCTGAATTAATACACCCCCTCATACTTGATTCTCAATCTTTTGGACGGCCTGAGCGACAGCCGGGGCGCAGGCCCATAATTCTGTTCCTATCTCCGCCATCAAATTCTCATACACTCGACTCGAAATCCAGGCAATCCTAACCAGGATGCGCGATTCGCTTCCCTCCTGCCCTCACACCCTCAAGGTGCATATTTTCAGTTAAGGTCTTCGACATTGACCGGAATCGGCGGGAGCCAGTGAAGCCGGATCTCCTGTCGTCCTGGCCCGACGCGATAGGCGTGCCAGTGGGCCCGCAGGATGGTCAGCCATGAATGGGTGGAACCTCTGCCAAAGCGTTGCGAAAGCCCTGCTGGGAGCCCTACTCCCGTTCTTTTAGCATAGAGGTAATTGCCCGGTTTAGACCGGGCAGGTCTCGCTCAACGATTATCCATACTCTGTCCAAATCCACACCCAGATATCCATGGACGAGCACGTTACGAAAACCAGAAATCTTATACCAATCCACCTCGGGATGGGTTTCCTTGGCAGCATCCGACAGACGTTGGGTTGATTCCGCCATTGTTTGGAGATTTCTCATAACTGCATCCTGAACCAACGTGGAAGCCAGGAATGCATCTTTTCCCCCTCCGGCGGTGTATTTTTCAATGCGTTCAATGCACTCGCGGATGTGAATCAAATAGAGTTTATCGTCCTTCATAGGGGGCGTGCTTCCGCTATAACCCGATCTCGAATGTACCAGTGCAGTCCCTTCTCGGTAACGATGTCCACTTCAAGGCCCAATAGGTCATGCAGATCCATTACCAATCCCCCGACATCTAAAAGGCTGCGTTCAGGCTCAAGATCGACCAAGAAATCAACATCACTGCTCGGACTGGCGTCATCGCGCACCACTGAGCCAAAGATCCGAACATTATACGCTCCCCGATTGGCGGCGATCCGGAGAATCTCTTCCCTTTTTTTTGTCAAAAGCTCTCTAATTTCCACGAAAAAATATCCTTAAATAGATGGAGTGAATCACTAGCCATTTCAATTTTATCCTCCCTAAATTCAAAAGACAAGCAAGAATTGGGAGGGGCGTGGTGAATCGATTTGCAGTAGACGGTTCAGGTCCGCATTTTCGACGATCGTCTGGAAGTCTGGAATCCGGGTGTTTTGCCGCCGGATTTGAGCATTGAAGACCTCTATCGCCAGCATGCGTCTTATCCGCGTAATCCCCGTCTTGCCCACGCGCTCTACCGGGCGCGGCTGATTGAACACTGGGGCACGGGTACCTTGCAAATCCTTGAGGCCTGCAAAGGGTATGACCTCGAGCCGGAGTTCCTTTCCGAAATGGGTTGTTTTATCACCCGGATGAAGAAAGCCGTCCCCGTCCCGGTCCGAACAACGTCGGAGGTCGACTTGGGAGGGGAGGGTTACTCCCCAAGTGCCCCCCAAGTTACCCCCTCAAGTGGTCCGGATCGCCGCTGACGCTCTTTGAAAATTTCTCTTCTTAGCCTTACCCTCAACCTTAACCTCTTTCCATGGGGGCGCCACGGTCTCGACGGGGATCATTGAGGCGAGGGCTGCGTGCCGAGGTTCCGACTGGGTCTCGTTAAAAAGGTCGGAAAACGATAAGCGGAAACAGCAACTACGCTTACGCCACTGCTTAATTGACAGTGGCCGTTCCTCCAGTCTTCTCCCGTAAGACTGGCCAGGGGCGTCGACAAAACGGGATAGCCCACCGCCGAAGCTTATAGGCGGAAGGCGAAAACACATAAGCTGGCTCCTCCAGGAATCCTGCCGTGGGAGTCCGGAGGGGCGAGATTCAAATCAACGGCTATGCACGTAGATGCTCCTTACTGAAGGTTTCCGGACGCGGGTTCGACTCCCGCCGCCTCCACCATTCCAATTGCGGATTGAGGATTTTGGATTGCGGATTGAAAAAGCCTGGAAGAAAGGGTGATCTTTTAATCCCCAATCCGCAATCTGCAATCCGAAATTCTTAAGGCCTTCCTGCTTTGCGGGTGGGCTTTTTTGTTTTGGCCTTCGGCTGGACATGCGGGACGCCCTGTACTTCGCAGTTTGGACGGATGAGGTGGAGAAGAAAGCCACCGTAGGGACCAGGATGGTGCCCGGGACAATAGACACCTGTAATTTTGACCAGAAGCCATGTTCGAAGGCCTGCTCCCCTTTCCCCCCTTTCGAAATTACAAGCAAGTTCACTTCGCGCCAAGGTCCCGGGTTACAACAGTCAATTGTCTAAGCCCATTTATTCAATAGTTGCATTTGAACCAACGTCCCGGTTCCTAGTTGCATTTGAACCAACGTCCCGGTTCCCACGTCCTCCGCGTCCCCGTGTCTCCCCATCCCCGCGTCTTCGTGTCTCTCCCTCTCCCTGTCATGGGGTCATCTTTTATTCCGTTGATGAGTTATGGGATGATCTCCAAAAAAGAGGCGGGGTTGATGATCAGGCAGGGAATCCCGTTTTTCTTCAGGGCTTCGGGATCGAGGTTTAATAAATCTTTGTCACCCGTAATCAGAAAATCCGCTTGAGCTTCTTTGCATAAGCTTAGATAATGGTCATCTTTAGCATCTCTGGAAAGGGACAGATGGGTTGAGACCGGGATTCGATGCGCGACCTTGAGAAGTTGACGCACCCTTTCTTGAAGGTAGTGGATTTGCTCCGCAGACAGCTTTTTCGAAAGTCTCTTAAGGACTCCTTCCAGCTCTTCCAGGATGCTTTCGGATATGAAAACATCATGGTCTTTTAGGGCCCTTCCAACCGCCTCCAGCGGCTTCCCTCCGAAAGCGGCGGAGATCATCACGTTGGCGTCAATGACCACCTTAGCCATAGATTTCCCGTCTGGCCCTCTCCAGAGCTCGGAGAGCTTCTTCCTTCGTCACCCCCGCTTCATTCAGGACCCTCCCGATGTCTAAAAGAAGGGCTTCCGGGCTGTTCTCCCGGATCGGGGTCAGCCGGGCAATGGGCTTTTTGTGTTTCATCACCACGATCTCATTGCCATCATTTAAATACCGGACGGCATCCTGTTTGAATTCCCGAACTCCGACAAACTTCATTTTTCTCACCTCCCGCAATTATGTTACCATAAATGTGGGAACAATTCAATCCCTCCCCCACTCAACTTCTTCTCCCTCTTTCTGAGGAGCGGTGGCCAAGCAACCGCTCCTCAGGGTCAGGCCGAAGCCATCTTGCGGATGAGGTCCAGGTCCAGCTTGCCGGAGACCTCCCCACCCATTTTTGCTTGGCCATAGATTTGTTTCCTCCAGCGACTGCAAGCCATGTTCGAAGGCGTGCTCCCCTTTCCCCCCCTTTCGAAATTACAAGCAAGTTCACTTCACGCCAAGGTCCCGGTTTACAACAGTCAATTGTCTAAGCCCATTTATTCAATAGTTGCATTTGAACCAACGTCCCGGTTCCCTTTCGCGCTAAGACACTAACTCCCGTGTATTCAATATTTCAGGAATCAAAAAAGTGCTTTCTCGGGATGAACCCCTGAGCAGTTACCATTTTCCATAAATCTGCCATTTTTCTTTTATTAAATGGAGAAAGCTCCCAATTCTTTTTAATTCTTTCGCCAGCCTTGTAAGCAAAATTTATCAAATCTTTGTTAAGCTTGCCTGTCTCTCTCCCCCACTTAGCTAATTCAAACCACATTTTTGAATCAACAAATATATTACGACTATTTTCTTTTACCCTTGGATTATGCAACTCTTCCTTTTTTATATCATATTCTATTCTATGCCATACCTTCACCCGATTTTCAAAATAACACTCAACGAAACCCTTCTCCAAAAGAACATTTAAAATATCAATTACCTCTTCTCTGCCAAAATCTGTCTTCATACTTATTTCATAAACCCGTAAATCTCCATGAACAGACAAAACATCGAGAATGTCTTTCTCACTTTCCGTATGTTGAACTCCAATTTTTTCTGCCTGTCGTTCCTTTTCTATCTCCTGAAAGCTCTCTTTTTCAGTCTGGGTTTCTTTCCACTCTTCTAATTCTGGTCCTTCTGGTTCTTCCTTCATCGCTTCTCCATCTTCCTCAGTTTTAGGTTCCACCGTCTCCGCTCCAAAAACCTCTTTTCCCACCTCCATTTTATCCATAATTACTTCTATATCCGGTGCTTGGCTCATGAGAAAATCAATTATCTTATTAATCCCTCTTTCTGGGTTAGCATAATAATTCCGGGAAGACATTCTATATACTGCCCATCCATATCTCTCGATTATGTCCTGCCGCTGGTAATCTTCCTCTCGAAGCTCTCCCTCATCATAATGAAATTCCCCATCGCATTCCAAAGCAATCCGCCTGCCTTTATCATCGAAAATAACGAAATCTATATAGAACCCCGCACATGGAACTTGGGAATAAACAATTAAACCCCTATTAACCAGCCGGTCAAAGACATCTCTTTCAAAATCACTCTGACATTTTTCCCTTTCATTCGGGTTTCCAAACCTCTGGTAGTGGGAGTTCTGAATGTTCGACACATGATCTAAATATTCCCTTATTAATCCCTTGGGAAAGGTTTCTTTCGGGACTGAAATAAACGCGATTACTTTCCGCCTCGCACGGCTGAAAGCAACGTTAAGCCGTCCCAATGCATGTTCATCCGCTCTCTGAATAGCATTAATCGTACCAGGCTTTGAATTACCCGCATATCGAAGGGAATAAATGATAATATCTTTCTCGTCTCCCTGAAACCCGTCAACCGTGGAAACAGTGATTCCAAAATCACCTATAATCTTCGGATTCTCACTAAATTTCTCATAAACCATATTTTGTAAAAGGGAAGCTTGCATTCTGAATGGTGATAATATCCCCACGGTCAATCTTTCACCTTCGTTGTCTCCTTCTAAATCCCCATTCTCAACTAACCGTGTCAACTCCTCTATTACCGCCCTCGCTTCAATCTTATTTTGTTTGGTATCGTCAGGGTCGTCAAATCCCCCACTTACTAATCTTATTTCCATGCACGGACTAAATCTCTTTTTCCGGAAAGGTGTCAATATCTTCAGCCGATTATCGTAGAATTTTGAATTCGAAAATTCGATTATAGGAGGCTCCGGTCTGAAATGCTCATTAAGAAAAACTGGGCTTGTATCCTGACATCCAAGAGCTAAATCCAAGAGAGAGTTTCTCCCATGTAAAAATATTGCGTTCGGGTGTCCATCCAACTTGTGTTTTGTTAAATTAAGTCTAACAACTGCATCCGCCAAGAACTGAGTATTGGGATTCTTCATTTGCTTCTCATCACCTACAACTATCATCCGCTTTGCCCTAAACGCCAAATGAAGAATCGTAGCTTGGTTGCATTGCGACGCCTCATCAATGATCAAATAGTCAAATAGACCGCCCTCCAAGGGGAATATTCGCGCAACATCATCAATGCTCATTACCCAAGCTGGGAATACATTCAAGAGCTTTCTATAATCAATTTGCTCCCGAAATTGCATAAAGGAAAATGTTTTTTTCTTTTTCTTCAGAATTTGCTTTAATTTATTAATCTGACTTAGGACAATTGGATTAGCCTCCGCCCTCTTCAGCGATAATCGCCGTCCTATTTCGAGTATCTTCACTATCAAGGAAAAAGATTCTTCCCTCAATGTTTTCATTTTGGTTGTAACTTCATTTAAATCATCGGGGTTCCTTAACAAATCATTCTTCATGAATTGAGAAAGATGATATGCCCTGATCACTGTTTCCGGATTGTCTAATATTTCTATGTTATTCCCAAATTTTATAACTTTTTCTGTAAGTTTCTTAATTGTATTTTCTAGTCCCTTTAATTTTGTTGTTTCCAACTTTTTCAATAACATATAATCTGGGAAATACTTCATTACATTTTTAATTTCATTAACGATTTGATCTCCATCCGAATTGATACTAAGTTCCATTATTGACTTATCAACTGGCAGTAATACTGTTTTGCATAAAGTTGCGAAGGGCAGACCTCTTCTACAATCGAGATTCGCAGCCATAGCCTTAAAGAAGACCCCTATTTTATCAATATCATCTCGCATTGCTTTGCATTTCTCATAGCTTGTAATATTTGCCAATCTACCCTCTATCACCCCTTGGACCTTCTTAACATTACATCTCGGAATATCCTTTAATAATTGATATGCTTCAGAAACCAATTCGATAAAGTGCAATTTTCCCGTCAACTCAACAAAAGAGATGTCCTTCGAAATGTTTTGGTCCAAAGCATAAATCTTCAGGAGCGTTTTTAAATCATTAACTATCTGGTTGCGATAAAACCAATATTCGCGCCATTTTTCAATTCCCTTTAACATGGAAGTTCTGTTTCTGTAAGTCATACCCCCAAATCCACGAAACCTCAAAAGATCCCTTGCCCCCTTCATTCTACGAGATATCTTCCAAGATAACCAGGATGCCGATCTTAATTTATTTACAGCGGAGACAATCTCCTCAAGCAATTTATTGTCCGGATATGTTGGGAATCTCTCCTCACTCTCGTATCTATTTTCCGACCTAATAATACTCCCTACCTGCCTCAAACGATTTAATATCGAATTAATATCGTCCCAATATCTAAGCGTTGTATTCCCAGCCTTTTTAACATTTATTGTGAAATCGTAATTCTCACTCAAATCATTTAAGATCGCTACAAATTTATGACCATTTGTATTTAACCATTGACTAAGAACAGAGAAATAATTGATGGTGTCTTCGTAGGATATTTGTTCATTGACCAAAACCCTGGATTGCTCCAATAAATGCCTATCACAATGTATGGTATCTCTAAGTAACTCATAGCATTTTATAATTTGAGTGACATTATTGATGTTTGATGCTACGCCATTTGCAATTAAACCCTGGCATGATGAACACCGACAATCCTGATTCGAATCCATAAGGAGTGATGCTGCTTTACCGCAACAAGGGCAGACCATCTCCCTCTCCCCAGGTAGGATAGGGGGATTGGAACCGAGCAGACTGAAGAGGCAATCATAATCGGATTTTACCTTCAGCAAAACATCCCTATACTGCTTGAGTGCTATGGCGATAAGTTTGTCATTGCCAGGTGGCAAGGAATCGTTACCATCTATGAAATAATACTGCCTTATTGAATTATAGCTGTAATAATCTGGATATTTATCTCTTTCCAAATTTTTTAATTCCGAGAACCTACCTTGAAGGCGAAGCATATCCTCTCTAATTCCATGCAAACGATTTCTATATTCCGTCAACCGCTTCTCGGATTCCGTAACATTTACATTACTGACATACGCGCCAAAGCCTTCTATTTTATTTGTGAGTTCGTTTATGGATTTTCGTTCTCCTTTAAATAGTGACATTGCTAAATATTCTATTTTGGGCAAATTATTTGTTATCACTTCAAGAGCTTTATTTTGATGACTCGATATAAGAACGGTTTTCCCAAGTGCAACTAAATGGCTGACTAAATTCACAATTGTTTGGGATTTTCCGGTTCCTGGAGGACCTTGTATTACCATAAGTCTGGCTGTTTGTGCTTTCGCAGCTACTATGCGCTGAGATCGGTTACTCGGAAAGGGGTAGAAGAGTAAATCCGCTTTTGAACTGTTTTGAGGGTCCTCCAAATCCTCAACGGATTCCTTATTGATAGGTTCATTTAGGATTGCATCCACTGCCGTTTCACAATTTAACTGTTGCAGGTTTGCAAGCTCAGAAAGATCATCAAGCAAGTAAGCATTGCTCCTTTTTACATTAGCAATGATGCAAGAATTCAAAACAATAGGCTGAGGACTGTTCCTTTTTGCCAGAGCTTCAGAAAGTTCGGAGAAATGTCTTTGGTCATAATATAAGCTGTGAAGCTTTGGTATTAACGTCGATAGCTTTTGGATTATATCTTTGATCGTAGGTTGACCAAATTCTTCTTCGTAAAAGGATGGAATGATATCCTTCCTAACGATTTCAATTTCTTCATCTGAATCCAGGATAGATTTTAAAAAGTGAAAATTCAATGCAGGTATTTCAAATTCTTTTGTTAGGGTGACTAAATTCCGCAGGGAATCAAAATCAAGCTTGACTTTATAATAGAAGAGGGGAGCGCAATAGTTATTTTTGTCTATTTTCCCAGCTAAAAGCGGAAAGCCGACAATTATTTCTCTATTATATGGGTCAAATTGTTGGGCTCTATATATTGCTATGATGGTTGCAGACGCATTCTTCTTTGATAAATCTTCAGGTCCTAAATCTTCTTTGGGGGGAAAGAGAATTTGTTGCTCAGTCTGTTCTTCTCGATCTTCGACTTTACTTGATTTCTCGATAATGTTGCTGACAGCTGATGGAGTAACCTTTTCGATGACAAAGCTTATGGCGTCATCAGTAAAGAGCGCGTCTAATTCAGGAATGAACAAGCCTAAATCGGCGGTAAGTTTCTCTCTTAAGACAGCTTGTATATCAATGTAAATTTTTCCCGATTGACTGGATAAAAGGGAAAATATTAAATCTCTATAATATTTAGCAAGCGAACTTAATAGATTCGGGGACACTCTTTTCCCAAAGTTGGGATTAGTATTAAGCACTGCTATTCTCCTAGATATTTTTGAGCATCCGGTTCACTGCTTCTCCTCGAATAAAAAACCCCATTCCTTTGCAAAGAAATGGGGTTTCAAAACCTCCGAACCATACCTTCCCTCCGAGCAAGGGGATTGGAGAACAGGAACCTTTAAAGACGATAGCAAAATGGGTGGAAAAGTCAATAGGATTGGAGGGGTGGGGCTGTGGGCCAGCATTTAAGCCCCCAAATGCTTCTGATCGGGGAACCAGCACGACAATACCGTATGGGTGGGAGACCGAATGGGGGAGGATAAAACCTCTTACTCCTTTTCCAAGCCCGTTATGGGGGGGCTATCCTTTCCCTTCCTTTTTTCCGGCCTTTTCCCCCTGCAAGAAGACCCCTGGGGCTATGGCTACCATGGGAAGGGGGACGCCCTTAAATAATTCAATTGGTATAGAAAGACCTTGCTTTAACTGGGACATCGGTGCCAAGTGAACTTGCTTCTAATCCCGAAAGGAGGGGGAAAAGGTGAGCAGATATTCGAACATAACTTCTGGCCATTGGAGGAAACAAATCTATGGTCGAGAAAGATGGGAAAAAAGCGCAGTGATGGTGAACCGGGCGCCGGTGCTGACGCTTTGGGCGGCTGTGGTGGAAGTTTTGGGAGGTCAAAGACGGAGAACAGCGGCGGAAGATGCGCAAAGAGGAAACGGTGATCGTTGACCTATTGCATCGTGCCGTGCCGGCGAAACACACAGATGAAGGGTTGCGAGCGCTTAGTCCATCGATTGATAAATTCGCTAGCGAATTTATTTACTCAGGACTTAGTGCTGGGTGAGCAATTGTATTAGAGGCCAAGTTGTGGTTGGACAACCCCGCCATACTCAACTTAGTCGAATGGAGAATAAGTGGCTGTACTTGCGAATCGAAGCACTTAGCGAAGAAACCCCCATCCGTCCCGAAAGCGTGCAGAAATATCTGGAAGGCAAGTTCGGTGACGCTCTCGAAGATGTTTCTAAGGCCATGCTGGAGCTCGCGAAGTCCTTGCCTCCCCCTGAGCTGGCGGAAAAGGCCTATACTCTGTACGAGAAATTCAGGCCGGAAATTCCTCCCGGCAAAAAAGGATGGGGGGCCTCCGGCAAGCTGGACCTAGACTTCATCCGCAAAATGGCTTCGGCCTGACCCTGAGGCGCGTTTGTTTGGCCGCCGCTCCTCGGGTTTCGATGCGGCCAAAGCTGCGGAGGCGGGGTCTCTATATTCAACAAAGGTGACTTAGCAAAGGAGATCGAACCCAGGCAAAAGTGATTCACATTACTGTGAAAGGAGGCGGTATGATTAAACTGATGGCATTGCTTTTTAAAAAACCTGGTCTGACGGATGAAGAGTTTAAGGGTTATTGGAAAGGAAAACACGGGGCCCTGGCTGGGAAGATCATCCCCGAATTGAGAAAATATACCCAAAATCATTTCATAAAGCTGCCCGGCTTGAAATATGAGGGCGATGGCTTTGCCGAACTCTGGTTTGATGACCTGGAGGGGCTTAAAAAATATCTTGCCTGGCGGCAAACCGCTGCCGCGCAGCCTCTGCTGGAGGATGAGAGCAAATTTATGGACCGAAGTAAGACCCTTAGATATGTTGTTGAAGAGTACTTTATTATCAAATAGAGTGGACCCCGAGACATGGTTGCAAGGGTCTTACTTCGATCCAAAAAGAAGCTACTACTTTTATTTATTCATTGGGACCTCGGCTGAGGCAAGCATGAAAATCTTGTTTTTCGCAAAATTACATGGTCGGCGCCTTAACGGGATCTCCATCCCCCTTCACCCTTTCTCCCTCTCATGGGAAGAGAGCGCGGGTGAAGGGGCCACTTATCTTCAGCCTGCATACTCTTCCATGCCCAGTCGCTTGATGAGCTCCGGAGTCGGCCTGCCATCCTCATCCCATCCCCTCACCCGGTAATAATCCATGATGGCATCTTCCAACCCGACCGGGATCTTGCCAGCCGCGGGACCTTCATGTACTGGTTCCATAAACCGCTTTGGGTACTGGAAGTCATGTTCCTTTTTCCAGCCATAGCGGATGTTCAGGAATTTCTGGAGGGTGGTAATCCGATCGCCGCAGCGGCGCAGGTCATCCAGGCTCCAGCCCCATCCAGTGGCCGCATTAATGGTGTTGAGGAGATCGGTGAGGGTATACCCTCGAAATTCATGGAACTTGCAATGGCAGGAGGAATTGATGATGTTACAGTAATCATGGAATTTGGCATTGCGATCGGCCGTCTTATCCCAGGACCAGCGTTCTTCGTTCTTTACCTCATCGATTCCCCACTCAGGCAGCATTACGTGAGCCACCCAGATGTGCTGGGAGTTTCCCCTTTCATGGTTGGGGCCAGACGCCACGCCAGTGCAGTAGTTCAAGGCGGAAATATACTGGGCCCGCCAGTTATGGGCGGCAATTTCCTGCCCTTTCATCTGAACTGCCCAACCTTCAGAGCCTTTGCCTAGCTGTTCAGAAGCAATCTTACAGCCTTCACCCAGCAGGTAACCCAGCCCATCTGCCCGCTCGCCAATCTTCTTCACCATCTCCACCATGGCCTCGGCATTGCCCCATTTCAAGTCCAGTCCATAGGTATCCTTCTGAGCTATGACCCCCTTTTCATAAGATTCCATGGCCCAAGCAATCACCACCCCCAGGGAAATACAGTCCATGGAATATATGTTGCCCAGCTCGCAGGCATAGGCCACCGCTTCGATGTCATCCACCATGGTGTTGAATCCGACCATGGCAAAGGATTCGTACTCAGGGCCTTTGCCTTTATACGCATACGGGCCTTTTTTGATCTCACACAGATTATGACACTGAATGACGCAATATTTGCATGGCCAAGGTTTAGAATTCAGCTTACTTGCATATTCGGACGCATGCAGATTCTTTTCCCCGCTGGGGAAGCGGGCCAGCTGGTAATTCTTGATGGGAAGATTTCCCTGTGGAGCAAAGATTCCGGTAGCCGCTGCCGTGCCTACCCGTTTATATTGCATGAATTCAGGTTGGGCTGCATCGATTTCTGCTAAGCGTTTGTTGATCTCTTTATTAAGCAGGTTAATCTCCGCCGGATCATAAAACTGACTGCTCTGGGAACCGCGGACGGCAATTCCCTTTAGCATCTTGGACCCCATAACTGCACCCAGCCCACAGCGGCCCAGGAAGGATTTCTTCTGGGTCTGAATGTTGGCAAATCGGACTAACCTTTCACCAGCCTGGCCAATGGTCACTACCTCAAAATCATCCCCTTCCGCTTCCTTGATCCCATCCTCGGTTTCATAGGCGTTTTTGCCCCAAAATTTTCGAGCATCTTTAATTTTCGCTTTCCCGTCTTCCACAACCACATAGACTGGCTTGGGCGCCCGGCCGTAAACGAGAATGGCATCGAAACCGGTTTCTTTCATCTCAATGCCAAAGCTCGCCGTGGCTGCCGAGTCGGCATTCATGTTGATGGAAGGTGAGATGGCCCCAGCCGACCATTTGGCTGCGCCGGTTTGTTTAAGT
>Ga0315294_10001344_pt1 | contig 26650 bp, 31 predicted proteins | sample YL17G13_40_MG_FD_203626 | JGI IMG/M metagenome (GOLD analysis project Ga0315294, IMG submission 203626) | Sediment microbial communities from Yellowstone Lake, YNP, Wyoming, USA - YL17G13_40 | ecosystem: Environmental > Aquatic > Freshwater > Lake > Sediment | place: USA: Wyoming | collected... | reverse complement strand
CGCGGTCGCGCTGTATTGGATGCCACGGTCATCGTCTCGGAAGACGATTGGCAGGCTGGTGTATTGCATGGGTCAGGTTCCTTTCGCGGCGGCAATCAGTTCGCGTGCCGTGATTCCAAGCGGTGCGTCAGTGTCCTCGTAATGGTCCGCAACGCGTTGGGCGAACGAGAGCAACGCATCCCGCTGCTGCTTGAGCTGGTCGTGGGAGTTCACGGCCTCGACGATCAGGCGAGCGTTGGCTTTGCATTCGTCGGAGTCGCCAAGGGTCTCGCAAACGATGTCCGCACCATGCGGCAGTCCGCTGCCATCGCGAACACACGGGAAAGCCGGTTGGTCTCCGGGTCCGCCGGGATTCTTCCAGACGCTCCACGGAAGCATGCCGCGCTTGACGTCGGATTCGGTTTTCAGACCGATGGTGATTTGAGCCATTACGAGTTCTCCAGTTTGATTCCGAGAATCTTCGCCACTTCGCGGACTTCGGTTTCAGCGTCATTGACGCCGGTCCAGGCGGTCGTCAATTCCTCGTTCTTGTCATCAGGGTCCACCAAAACAATTCGCTTGCTGACCTTGCTGAGCGTCTTGTGAATCGAGTTCATGTAGTCGGCTACGGTTGTCATGATTTCCCTCTCCTCTATGCCCCAGAGCACCGCCGCTCTCGTGTGAGATGCTGGCGGGCTGGGATGAAAAAGAACGCCTGCCGGTATCCACAGCGGTCTCGGACGCTGTGAAAACTCCGGCAGGCGTATACGTGTTCAGCATTGGAGCGGTCCGAGACGACCGGTTTTGGGTTGACGTGCGCTGATCGCAACGGTACTCATGATACTCAACTGTCAGTATGTGTCAAGCACTAATTAAATAAATCGACAAGATTGACGGGAATGGATTTTTCTCACAATGCCGCAAGTATTTGCCAGCATTGCAGTTTCGCTATCATGGAGGCTGTATGGTTGTTTCCGGGAAAATACAGGAATTCGAGAATGCCAGACTACGGCCCCGAGAAATTGCGGAGCGAGTTGGTGACGCCGTTGACGAAAGTCGTGATCCGATTTCGTCGTGGCCTGACACGTATGGAAAAGTTGATAAATAGCGGGAAAATCCCGAAGACCGGGCTTCCGCTCAAGATTAAGATGGGGCTTCGGGCAGTACCGACCCTAAAGAAGCTCTACCGCGATATGTTCGAAATGATGGAAGCGGTCGAGGACGGGACGCTAGATCGCATGATTGCGAAACGCGATTACGCGAAGCGCCGGCGAGAGGCACTCGCAAAGAAAAGCAAAGGTACAAAATAAATACGTGCTTGACGCGCACGCAGAATATGTCAAAATGCTGTCCGTCTGGTTGATTCTGCCACGGAGAGCCAAAAATGATTGATTCATCCAATTCCGCTGAATGTGTCACGGAGCCTGAAGTCGGCGATGCCCCGGAATTTCTTTCGGCTAGAGAAGCCGCACAACGCATGTGCGTATCACGGCAGACGGTCACGGATCTGCTGAATGCCGGGGTAATTCCGTTCTACCCATTCGGTCCCAAAGAAGGCGCCCGCCGCATCCACCGCAGCGATCTTGCGGCCTACATCGAATCACGGCGCACGCAAAAGCCCACGCCAGCCAATGAGACTGCCGCCCCGCGGCGAAAGTCAAAAAAGTTTGCCGTATTAGAGCCGGGCCGGAAAGTGCAGAAACGGGCCAGGGCCAAGGCAAAAGCGGGGTAGCCTGAACCGGTGTACCGTTACCCAAGGATCGCGACGATTTCGAGAATTCCGGGGTTTACGGAACAATGGGGATTGAATATCGTCCCGCCGCATTTCAGAATCAGGTTGTTAGAAGGTCGTTAGAAGGTCGTTACACAGTTCTTTCGAAACTCGAAACGCTGAAACACCCCCGAGAGGAGTCGAACCTCTATCTCCGTCTTCGCAAAAGAAGTGCTCTATCCATTGAGCTACGGGGGCGAAGCGAGCCGATCAGTCCTGACCCTGCAAAAGTGAGGAACTGACCGACGCGCGGTCTTCAGCTTTCAAGTCGCACCCAGCCCTGAGCAATCTCGGCTGGGTGTTTTCATTCCGGGCAACAAAAAAAATCCGTTGCCCGCTTCGTGTCTTGCTGAGGGACGGTCGAAGGCGCGGACAACGGATTAATTCGATTTCTGTCTTGTGCAAACAACCGCTTACCCTCAGCAGGCGAAATGGTCGCATAGAGAGGGGGAGAATGCCAAGAGCAGTTTCTGGAATTCTTTCCAGCCTTGGAAACTGTCAGCCCCTCGCCTTTTCCGCAGCCTTCTGGAGATACCCCGGCCGCTTCGCCAAATGCTGATAGGTCTTGTTTACCATCGCTGGGTTGCTATGCCCCATCAGCACGCCAACTGTCGTTGAATCGACTTCGTTGGTGAGTGCCTCGGTGGCCCACGAATGCCGCAGATTGTAGAGACAATACCCCGTTCCTGTTCGCAACTTGATGCGTCGAAACTTCTGGCGGATCTTGTCTTTATTCCACGGGCCGGTTTTGTTTTGGAAAATCGGACCAGTGGGACGCAGCCGGCAGAGTCGGTCGACGATCTCAAGAGCCGCATCGCTCAGATAGATGACGCGCGGTGCTCGCTTCTTCCCTTTCTTCCCCTTGGACACGGACGGGGGCAGGATGATCCTCGAGATGCCGCCAATCGTCGCACAGTGCTGAGCCTCGATAATTCGCAGTTCCTGCGGACGAGCTCCAGTGAGCCAAACGAATTGTACCGCCTCCTTGAAATCAGGATCCTTGATCTCGGCGAGCAGCCGATCAAACTCCGGCTGATCAAGAATGGTTTCGCGAGTGGGGGTGGCCGGCGCCGAGATGTTGCAAAGCGAATGGCCGGTTATCAATTCCTCTTTCCTTGCCCAATTGAATGCCGTGCGAATCGACCGCGTTGCCGCCGATCGGCTGGAATCTCCCCAGTCCTCGTGAGCATCGAGCCAGGCCGTGAAGTGGTGGACCTTCAGTTGCTCCGCGAGCATGCCATCCGAGAGATCTCCGGCGAAATCATTTAGATATCGCTTGTGCCATTCCAGCGTTGTGGCCGCAAGGTTCCTTTGAACGTGCAGCAGAAAGGCATCCAGGATGTCCAGCACGGCCCCCTCGATCCCCAGCGGCCTTTGGACCGGACCAGCCGCCGGCTTAGCGGCCATGATCTCGTGGTAACGCTGGAATGCTGCCGGGCGATTGTCCTTGCCACGAGCGAGTCGGAACTGGACCCGCTTCCCCTTCAGCATGGTGCTCAGATACCAGTGATCATCGCTTTTGCGATACCAGGGCTTGGCTTGGCGCGGCATGGGTGGTCTCCAGGCGTAAGGCCAGCGGAATTCGCCAGCCAGATAGCCGAGACTCTACCCAGAAAGAGAGTGGAAACAAGCTGATTGGTGCGTGGATTGGTGCATTCCAACCACGCGAATCGTCGTAATGCGAATGGAGGATAGGGGACTTGAACCCCTGACCTCTTGCATGCCATGACAGCGTACATTGAACGTAACCTGTTGTGGCGTAAGACAGGAATGAACAAAACTAGGTTTCGATTATAGCAGATTTGACAGAATTGCCAAAAGACTTACGCACCGACTTTGCGCTATTTGGTGCAAATGGTGCGTAATCTTTTTGGCCGGTGGATAACACGTCAGCAACTCACCCCGCATCATACAGCGGCATTCCGCGATAGCATGGCTCGCCAACCCGGAGACATGCCTCAGGGTTCAGGATGACCGCCCATAGCCCGGATCGCAGCCCCTGGGAGATCCTGCGGTGGTTGAAATGCAGCAACATCCCCACGGCGATGGAATAGGTTTCCGCCTGGTGAATGATCTGCACTCGGCCCTTAATTGGCCATTCGTCATACATCGCGGGGCGCCATCCCCTGCCAGTCTCAATTACAGCAACCCGCCACGTCCCGGCGGCGGTCTTGTTCGATCTCTTTCTAAGTTTCATCATTCAGCCTTTGGCATCGGCTCAAATCTGCCCCGGAAGACCCCGCAGGCGCGGTGTGCAGGCCGTCTTGTGCCTGCATGTAAACTTCAGCGTCCTACTTCACGTACGGCAACGGGAACCGCTTCGAATTCCAGCACGGGCCGGAACAGCGACAGCAAAACGAGCAAACGACAAAGCACAGTGAATGTTCCTGAAAATGGGGAACCACAAACCGTGTGGAATTGCCACAAACCGTGTGGCACCTAGAATTCCGCTGGAAGGGGAACCAGAATTGAGAGAGGTCAATCTGGTCGCGACCCGCCCTGGATCGGCTTGCACTGGCAAGTCAGCCGCGGTCATGCCCCGCGAACAGCTACTGCACGCATGTTCAGATTATGCCGCGCGGGCGGGGCGGGTGCAAGGGGATTCGGGGAGGAATTTAGGTGGACAGGTTTGGGTGCAGGTGTGAACCTGCTTGACACTTTCCACGTTCTCGATTCTGCTGGTGTTGAGATTCCCGTCACAAATACTCAGAGGAATACCCATGCGATATGCCCTGCTTCTCTCTCTCGCCATGATTGCCGCGGACCCCGTTGAGGATCCTGCCGCGAAACTTCTCGAGTCTTCTTACCAGACAGTTGCTCAGAAAGCGGATACTGACGCGACAAAATTGAAAAAAGTGGCGAACGAGAAGCGGCTCAAGGGGTATCGGGATTTGCTGAAGACCGCGACCAAGGCCGGGGACTTCAAGCGGGCAACCACAATCCAGGCTCGGCTCGTGGAGCTGGAGGAGGAGAAGGATGCTATCGGAGCCGATCGCCCAGCGGGGTCAGTTCGGCATGGGAATCATACCTATCTGCTCGTGACTGACGAATTGAGCAGAACCCGCCCGCAATGATGGTGGCCGGAACCCAGTCCGATGCGAGGTGTCTGCCGATCCATGAGACGCTGCCCGATCCCTTATGCGGATACTGTACGTCGGTTCAGTGCGCGATGCAACTGGAAAGTAGGTGGACACGGGAGGGATTTTTTGAACCTCACTCCTCTTGCGTTGCACATTGGGAACGGTGTAGCCTGATGGTCGATAATCCTTCCAGTGGCAGTTGGATTCACAAAGGGTAAGCAGATGCGAACGCTCGTGATATTGTTGGGGCTTTGCGGGGTGGCTGCGGCGGATGACAACTTTGACCGCCTGAAGATGGACGACACGATCCGCAAGCTGTCTTCGCGCTCATCGTCGCTGGGGACGATCCCCGTCAAGTATCACGAGCAGTTCGGGCCGTATAAGCTGTGGATCATGACAGACCAGGGAGGGTTCTCGAACTTTCAAGCCCGCTTCGTGACGATCAAGAATGGCACCTATGTTTTTGGCGTGGACGCTGCGCCAACCGTCGGTGCGATTCCCGTGAAGCAGATGCACCTCTTTGCTGTGCCGATGAAGCGATTCAATTTGCAGACACAGGAAGAGTTCCGCAAGGAATTTCAGAAGCGTCAACGTGATCTGAAAGAGAAGAGGGTCACTTATCCGGAGCCTCCTCCGGAAGTGAAGGAAGATACCAAGGCGATTGCTCAACAGCCGGTGAAGCGAAAGTCTTACACGATAGTCAGGGAGATCGATCCAGTAACCGGAAAAATGAAGAACGTGCAAAAGGAGACAACTGAAGCGGATCGCAAGGCGGTTCCGCCCCAGCAGAATCCCACGGCGATTCCCCCCGGCGTGAAAGTGAAGTAGGCTACTCGGCAATTCTTTCCCCGCCAATCACGACGCTTCCTGTCGCCCCCGCACAGCAATACACTCGCCCCTTGTGGTCTTTCTCCCAAATCAGCCCCCCCGTGTCTGAATCGCGAGCCTGATGCGTGATGTTGCTGTGTCGATCCCCGCAGACGAGCACCTTTGAGTTTCCCGAGTCGAATAGGGAGATGTCATACTCAAGGATGCCCGTCCCACGCTGGGCGACGTTCCAGTCTTGGTCGAATGTTGACGGGAATCCGAAATTCACGGTCCATTTTGAGCACGAGTTCACGGAGCCGCCGCCAAGCCTCGCATACCATGTTGACGATCCGGTGTGGTCAATGCCATATGACTCGCTGTTGCTGTAGGTTGAAAACTTCGTCGTTAGATCAGCATTCCAGCGACCAGAGCTGGAACTCATGACTGTTGATTCGCTCACGCGGCTACTGACTCTACTTCCAGCAGAGCCGTGTCCACCAGAGGCATAGCGAACAAATGCTCCAGAAGAGTTCCAAAGAGACAGGTCTCCAGCAGCGCCGCCGCTTCCGCTCAAATAGAATCCATCCCCCGTGGCCAGCGCTATCCCGCCGCCGAACACGCCACCAGTCTCCCACACCAGAGAGCCGGTGCTGCTGTACTTCCTCACCGTTTCGCTTCCTAGCACCAGGATATTTCCGGCGCTATCAACGACGATGCCCGCAGAGCTGCCGTCAGTGAATACACCGTGCGTTCCTCGTGGGATCGACAGTAACAGAGCCCCGTCGCCACTGTATTTCCGAACGTAGTTGCCGTCCGCCGCCTCCAGCCCCATCACATAGACATTCCCGTCAGCGTCATATGTAATGTCGTGGACTGTCGCGCCGTGGTCTTTGCTCCACAGCAGCGTACCGTCCGTGCCATACTTTCGATGGGTGACAAACTGGCCGGGAACCTTATCGATTGTCCACCATCGACCGCACATACCGAAACCAAGAATCAGAGAGGGATTCTCGATATATTTCTTCGGCTCTAGGTTGCAGACGAAATCGTGATAACCAGTGCGGTCAAACTCCACTAACTGCGCCCCGGCCGCCCGAGCAAACCGCACATTCACCACCTTCTCGGCGTAATAAACATTCGTCGGCGGAGTCAGTCCGTCGGCGGGATAAGGCGTCGATCCAGGTCCCGCCTTCGTCACGAAGAACTGACCGGGAATCCCAGCAGTGCCTTCGATCCGATCCCCGAGCATTCTCTTGTTCGTTCGGTCTTGTTGGCTCATCAGTATGCGAATCCTGTGTCCATGTCTTTTTTCTTCAGTTCGAGCGAATCAACCTGAAGCGTGGTTGTCTGGGCTTGCGGATCGTGAGTTACCGCCACGATCTGGAGAAACTTCTTCGCATCCTGCGCTGGGTTGTAACGGTTGAACGAAATGTTTCTGCCGTCGATCTTCGTCACGATCTGGCCGATTTCGTAATCAGGGTGCAATCCATGAAGCACGAAGCTGGCGGTAAGCCGTGCGGCATCCTCTTGCTTGCGGACTGCCTCTGCATACTTCTGGATTGGAACCGTGTCGTCCTTCTCGTCGCTGCCTGCGCTGTTCGCGGCCAGCGATGACGCATAGTCGCCAACCTTCTGAACCAGTCTGTCCGAGAAGATGTCATGCACGTCCAGATACAAAATGACTTCGTTGGCGTTCGGGGAATTCGGGCTAAGTTCTGCCGTGCCAGTGACGCGGGTATCTCCTCGAATTGTGCCGGTCACTCGGATGCGTGCATCGTTTCCCAGCGACACCAGCTTCGTCGGTGGCTGGTCCTCATCGAACATCACGCCACACTCGTGTTCGAGAAGATGGCAGGAATCAGTAACCCGCTCCCACTTCGGCACCGCCCCTTCGTCCGGAGTTGGGTTTAGGAATTCAATGACGGGATCTCGGCGTTTCTTGTCCGGATCGTAGGCAAGGCAGTCGTGAAACTTCCGCCGCTTGATGACGCTCGCATCGCCAAGGAAGCTGGACACGGAAAACCATGTCGGGATCGGGAATGTCGTGTGCCGTAGTCCCGTGTAGTCGCCCGCTTCGTTCAGCACCCACTTGCGCCAGACGAAACGCTTCGACTGATCCGTTAGCGTCTTCTTGCTGAGTTCGACCTCATTCATGCCGTCGTCAGCTTCCGGCCATGCTCGGTACAGTTCGACCGTGACCTCACGCTCGATGAAGTCGCCCTGGCAAATGACCTTGTTCGCCAAGTCTGCGACGTTAATTGATCCGTCGTAGTTGAGAACATTCGACTTCGCCAAGTCGAGTTCTTCGCCGGGCTTTTGCAGGTAGACGTCCTTCTGGTCTCCCTCACCGAATTTGTAGAGCTTGATTTGCAGTCGGTTGGTGGAATCCTTCTTTGTGGTTGGAACCAGACACCAGTCGAAGCCGTGCGGCTGCAAGAGCTGGTCGAGAACCTTGGGGAGATACTCGCCGCGCTTGACCTTGAAGTTTCGCAACTCTGGAGAGCGGTGGATCACTTCGCCGGGATTGGCCGTCGTGGCCGCTGCAATGTCCCCCAAAGCATCTTCGATCTGCCTCACGGTCGGATTGTCGATGCACTTTTCTTCGCCGTTCAGCGTGTAGCACAGATACTTGACGGCATCGGCCATCTTCCAGAGCGAAGCGGTTTGCCCGCGATTGCTTGTGACCGCTGGCCCAGAATCTGCCGACGAAGGATCTACAAAGACGTTGTACCAATTCTTGCCAAGCTCCGGCTCTACAGGTTCTCGGCGGCTGCTCATGTTGCCGCGTACTTTGTTGTCGTAGTTGTAGAGCGGATTGAATACGACTTCGGTATCTTGCTGCCGCAGCGTGAATGTGGGATCGCAGACAACTTGCCCGAGTAGGATCTTTCCAAAGTGTCGCGGTTCCACGCGAGACGTCAGGGCCATCCCCTCCGTGCCGTTGTTGCCGCCGCGTATCGTCATCTGCTGGATTGACACCTCGCCCCAATGTAGGAGCGTTCCCACGAGCTTCCCGTCTACGTCCTCGACTTCGCCATCTTGATTTGGCAACCAGACTTCCACGCGGAAGTTCCAGCCAATTGGCGAAGTCAGGTCTACGACACGCCGCCCGGTCTTTCCGATGTCCCAGAAGAGTTCGCACGTATCCATGAGTGAAGAACCGGAAACGTGCCGGATCTCCATTGCCTGGAGAAAGTCTGCCTCATTCGCTTCTGTGGGATTCGTGCCGTCTGTAGACACACGCACGACGGGCCTGCGCGGCCTCTTGGCGGTCAACTGAAGCGGGTTTGCGGGTGCGGTTTCGCTCATATGATTTCGACGCTCCCATGAGTCGGGGCGGTTGGTCCCGTGGCGTCTGCGGTGAATGTGATGCCGGTGATGAAGTCGAGCGTTGCAGAACCATTCTTGGCTTGCAGCTTGTAGGTGTAGGGAGCCGAGTCCAGCAGCGCCGGGGTGTCTATTTCGTAGTAGCCTGATTGCAGTGTCTCTCCGTCGCTGTCGGTCACGGTTGCATTCGCGGGACTGGACGGACCAGCAGTGCGGATTGCAAGGAACGAAGTTGGCTGTAATCCGGATCGGTCGGCAACCCATCGGAAGCGAAGCCGGACAATGCCAGCCGCACGGATCTCAATGCTGAGCAGAACCCCGCGCCCGACAATCGACGTCACATCCTCCCCATCCCCATCAAACGACAACGTGAGTGGCCGGAAGTTCGATTCGTTCTCAACATCATCCTTGAACGTCCTGACCTGGAACTCGACGGTCGTATTCGCAAGTGCGGTCGTATCGACCAGAAACTGATTTGTGGGATCTGTAACGAAGTCGATGCGGGCGGTCTTCTGGACGTTATTGCCGCCGATGGTTGATTCAGCGCCCGGCAGAAACATGCCGGACCACAACCGCAAATGGCGAAACTCACCGTCACGGTACAGGCTAGCCCCCTGTCCTTCGAAGGGGCGATGCGAGCGGATTGTGCGTTTGCTGCGGAGTCTCATCCATGCACCGGAACATAGGATTCGTAGTGGGTAGTCACTCCCAGAACTACGGCAGTGAACTCGAATCGATAGAGACGATCCGCCGTGAAGTTCGGAGTATTCTTCGTGAGCTTCCAGCGTCCATCGCTGCCAACCGTGGCCGCAGTCAGCGCGAACAGTTCCAGGCCGCTCGTGCTTTCCACAACAGAGACAGCCAGCGTTGCTGTAGAGTCAACGGAGTAGATATTCACGAACTCGCCGCGACTGGCGAGCGAGAACAGACCGTTCCACACAACACCCGATGTGCTCGTGAAACCTGAGTCGAATTCGTGAACGTAGAAGTTCGGTGAGATCCCCGCGAGCGCTGCCGTCAGCTCGGAATTCGTCGGAAGGTCCGCAAGTTGCGTATCAAGGTTCGCAGACCCGAGTCCGATAGCCGTTCTGATATTTGCTTGAGACAGATTATTCAGAGCCGCGATAGCCGCGAGTGTCGCATCGTCGGCAGTTCCCAACGCCGTTGCCAGCTCCGCATTCGTCGGTAGCGCATCGAGTTGAGTGTCCAGATTTGCCGATCCAAGCCCTATGGCGGTTCTGATGTTCGCTTGCGACAGGTTGTTGAGCGATGCGATAGCGGCCAAGACAGCATCATCAGCCGTGCCGAGCGCAGTCGCCAATTCGGAATTCGTTGGAAGTGCGTCAAGCTGTGTGTCGAGATTAGCACTGGCCAGTCCGATGGCCGCACGAACGCCAGCCGCATCGAGTCCACTGCCGCCGGTCACGTCCCTACGAATCGCGAGAAGCTTGTAAGTGTCCGTCCCGTTCTGCGGAGTAAACGGAAGAGTTGCAACCGTCGCAAGATCTCCAGTGTCTGCCCAGTCGGCAACCCAGCGAGCGTGATACTCGCTTTCGGAAACGTCGCGAATCACAAGCATGCAATCGTTAATCTCATCGTCGCCGAACGTCAGCCCTGTCAGGTGGAGATGAGTTGCGTCGTTGCCAGTTGAGCCAATGGTCCCGGAAGCCATGAGGAACGGATTGGCAGTTGCGCCGCCCGCGTTGTCCGCGATTTCCTTGACGACAGATCCTGCGACTGCGGAAGAATATACGGTCGTGCTGTCCGTGTCGAAGAACTTCTTAAGCGCAGCAGCAGTCAGCCCGCCGATTGTTCCTGTGACATTCCCCGTCACAGTCGTGACGCTCGGAATGACGTTGTTAGTTCCCGCGTAGCCGGTCCCGTCGAAGAATGATTCGGAGTTGTCCGCTGCGGTCGAGTCGCCCGAGATTTTCACGACGTCAACGGGGATGACCCCGCCAGAAGCGGTAACCGTGTCTCCGCCAAATTGAATCGCGTTGACTGCTGGCACGCCGATCTCAAAGTATGCCAACACGATGGCCGTGACCGTTTGGCTGTCGATGGTCTCGGTGTCCGGGGCTAGCACAACCGAGAAGAACCCGCCGCCATAGAATCCGGCGTCAGTATTGTCGGTCAGGTCGATCACGACGTCATGGAATCCCGTTAGGGAATCAAACGGAGACGTCATCGTGATTCCGATCGCGCTGCTGCGTTGTGTCGCAGAGAACGCAGCGCTATCCGCCGCTTTGTAGATGCGAAGATCCGCCGCCTCGAAACCACTCAGCGGGGCGACGTTTCCACCCGCAGCAGCGTGCGTGGAGAACTGAAACCGCACCTTCGTCCGAGAGGTGGACGTGTTGTAAAAACCCAGGTTGACAGCGGACATTATAGGGCTAATCCGTTAGTGAGGATTGAGTTATTGACAAGATTCGATCCGATCAGAAGCGAGCGACCGCTGCTGTCGCGAAAACCGTCCCAGTTGTAGAGGCCTGTGTAACCTGAAGGAGTTCCGCCGTCTCGATAGGACACAAACCCCCGGCCTGTTGCCGACTGATGCACGGAGGATGTGTAGCTGATCGTGACACCATTGCAGGATGCTGAGATTGATGTCCCCGAAAATGTGAACGTCATCGTGAAATCTGTATTAAACGCAGGGGCTGCATTTCCACTATTGCTAGCTCGCGTTATGAACGAACCCGCGTTGACCTCCTGGATCAGCATTCCGGCGTTCCAGTCGTACACGACAAGCCAGTAATTGCTCGCGTCTACATAGCGGCCAATGAGCCCGAACGAATGGACACCAGACGCACGGATCGTAGCCGTGAGCACGTCGTTAGCTTGTCCACCGCTGAGGACCGCGAGCACAACTCCACCAACCACACTTGCGTACTGACAGCGGTTCGATTGAATCGAGTAGTTGGAGCCAGTTGTCCAGGTATGTCCGGAATCGCTGGTTCGACCGTTGATGTTCGTACCATTGGAGCCGGTGAAGGTGTCGAGTATCGCCATTACTTGCCCCTCGCTTCCGGTTTGCGAATTTCTGCGATTGCCGCAGAGATGATTTCTTCGCTAGTGGCATCCTTCTTCGGAGAGATATCCAGCCCCCTCTTTCGCATCGCCTCGATAAACTTTGCCTGCTTGGCCGCTTCCGGTTTGCTGCTGCCAAGTTCGAAAATCACGTCCGGTCCATGACCAGGATCGGCGGCAAGCTTAGCGGCATCGGCCTCAGAGAGTTCACACTGCACCATGAGCGTTCCTCCTGTCCGAATATCCTTCGCGTCAATGTGGATAATGTCCTGCATGCCTATGCGGAGATCCGCCAGTGCCGGACGAAAGGAATCGCCAACGCTCTTTCCAGTTCCAACCCAGCTTGTGAGAATCGCGGCTTTCATGGTCACCACTCCGGATAGTCAAAACGAATAGTGGCCACACCCGCAGCGACGGTCGCGCGAAGCCGATTCCCAGACGAGTTCAGCACCACATCCGGCGGGCAGGCGAGCACTCCCGTTGCTTGGAATGGAAGTGCCGTCCCACGGTTGCCGGTCAATGGCTTGTCGTCACGGCCAGCGACTTCAAAATTCCATGTGCCTGACCCGCTGAGAGGCTTCGACGTCCAGACGTAAACGCGGTCGGTGTCGAACAGCACGTTTTCCAAGACGTTCGCAGTGTCAACCGCAGCACCCGGCGTAGCCCCTCCCGTGACCTCCAGCCACTTCGTATCGCCCGAGGCTGCTGTTTCCCATCTGAGCCGCACGACGTTGTACGGACGATCTGGGAGCGAATCGCCGTAGTCCGTGGTGCGTTCCGATTCTTCTACGCTGACGAGTTGCAAATACTGCGGATAGAACGATGGTTGCAGCGGTGCGTTGATGACCGTTTCGCCGGTGCCGTTCGTCGATCCGATTCGCGTCCGGCCTGCGTAGAGCTGGTGGTGCCGTCCTGTGTAGGTCGTGGTGAAGTTCACGCGGATGCCGTTGGTGCCGCTCCAGGTGATCGACGTAATCGCAAAACCGCCGAGGTACGCGGCTGGCTTCCGGACCAATGTTGCGACGCGCACCCTCCGTACCGATGGCGGGAAGTTCGCCATCGGACGCGGGCCAATTCGCAATAGCCGGGAAGCTGCCACGTTAGTTCAGCCTTTGCAAAACGACTTGCTGCGGGGTGATCGTGCCAGCCACGGAAAGCGTCCAGCCGATACAGATCCCCGAGGCAACGGACACATCGACGGTTGCGGGAGTGCCGCCGAAAACCTGAGTTGCCGGAAGTGATCCAGCGGACGGAATGCCCGTCACGAACTTGCCGCCACAGACGACGACAGAATTCGCACCCGGAGCGCCAACGGAACGCACTGTGAGCAGCATGTCCAGGAACCACGGATGAGCCGTGATCGCACCGGGAGTCGTCAGTGCGACAACGGACGCCCCCATGCTGGTTCCGGAGCCAACGGTCAAGCCGTATCGCGGAGTGATGATCAGCGTCCCCGTAGACGCAAACGACATGATCCCCGTAGCGGTCAATCGAAAGCAGACCGGCCCCTGATCCCGGATCGGATCAAGCGGTGAATACTGCGCGGCGGACCACAGTTCAGTTTCGGTCGTGGCCGTGACCGCCGAGAGGTTCGCAATCGGCGGAATATTGATCAGTTCGGCGAATGTCTGGCGTCCCATTATTTACCCCCTTCGGCTTTTTTCAGTGCTTCGGCCTTGGCCTCATCCTGCGTAACGCGGTGCATGACCGACGCCATCGACGAATCGAATTCAACGTGAGGAACGATTACTGACGGCGGGAAGTCATCGCCCTCTTTCGGCGTGAACGTGGCATTCCGTTCCAGCGTGAGCTTGGTGGCCACGTCATCCGCCGTGATCGTTCGCACGCCCTTTGTTTTGGCAATCTCCAAAATGGCCTTCTTAATCGCGTTCACGTCAGCCTCGCTTTCGTTGTCGCCAAGTGAGACGGCCTTTGCAGCACCATTTGTCCGGTGTCTGCCGCTTGCCGTCGTAGAATGGTTCTTGTGTCTCGAATGAGACGAATGTGGTGTCGTTGTAAATCTGCGGAGCGGCTTCCCCGATATCCTGAGTGAGCGTCCCGGTGAGCTTCCCCTTTTTCGCGCGGATGGCCGCGATGGCTGACTTGATGTCGCTCTGCGTGTCGTAGCCGGTCAGCATCACAGTGCAGGAAAGCGTCCGGCCTTTTGTTTCGTCGATCAGATGTGATTCGCCATTCACGCCCATGAACTGGCCGCTGACGATGTTCATGTCGTAATCGCCGTCAGTCTTGATCAGCGAATGCAGCGTGATGCCGCCGTAGGTGTAGTCTTCGTCGTGGGTGAGGCTCATCGACGGCCCCCCGAACCACGAACGCCAGCGTCTAATCCGGCTGCGGCGGGAACGGCTCTCAAGCCAGGACCGGGCTTGAGAACAACAGGCGGCTTGCCGGTGTTCTTAGCGATTTCCTCCAAGAGCTTGAGTTGCTTCTCTGCCGGGTCGCGAGATCCGGTTACTCCAGCATCGACGTCCTTGGAATTAACTTTCCAGTGACCAAACCCCATTTGCATACCGAACGACTCAGCGGTTTCGGCAGGCAATGCGATCCGAGCTGTCGCAGCAACCTTCTTTGCGATCCACTCGCTTACCCCCAGTGATATTTCATCGCCGCCAGCGTCTCTGGCGAGATCCTTGGCCACGAGTACGCGGTCAGCAAAGCCCGTATCCGCCTCCGCCTGACGTCGCTTTTCGCGGGCCTCCAATCGCGCACGCCCGGCGGGCTTTCCGCTCGTGGCTGCGGCCACGTCCTCGTCAAAGCCAGCGACATTGCCCATCGCTGCGACATTTGCAGGAATCTTCGCGCGGTCACGAATCAGTCCTGTGATTGGAGAGAGTGCATCACGCCCGAACAGTTTTTCCATTTCAATCGGACGCTGTTCTGGCTTCAGCTTGTCCAGGCCAGTTCCAAGGCTGTCGAGAATCTGGCCGATCCCTTCGCCCTGAAAATCCACATGTTCCGGCTTAAGCCCCAATCTCCGCAGTGCGGCCACTGACTGCGGGTCGCTTTTCGCGGTCTGCAATCGTTCCAGAAGGATCTTGAACCCGGTCGATGCAACATCTGCGGACGTCTTGTCGCGCATGACGTTGAACGTGCCAAGCACTTCTTCAGGCGACATGATGCCTGCCGCTCCCTGCGACTTGCTCGCAAGGTTTGTCAGGTCGCTTATCTGGAAGTCGGTCGTCTTGAACAACTGCTGAGAGGCAACCATGATTCTCTTCAGGTTGCCCGCGTTCTTATTCATCCCCTGTGCAGCAAGGAACTGACCGGCAGACTGAGCGAGTCCCGTAGGGTCTTCTCCGCCCTTGAGCGATGCCTGCATAGCTTGAAGCATCACATCGAGAGCGCCGCCGCTCGCATCGCCAGCAGAGAACCCGCCAGATGCCAGCGCAACAGCAGCTTGATTCGCCACCTCTGGAGCAACGGCGTTCTTTTCGGCCATCCCTAGGATACGCTTCTGCGCTGCCTCTCCTTCGAGTCCGCGCAATCCTGATTGCACAGCAAAGCGTTTATCCATCTCGGCCAGCTTTTGAGCAGCCGCATCCGTGATTTCATAGAGCTGCGTTGACTGAGAGATCAGCGACGAAAGAACGGCACCAGCTCCGGCAACTCCAGCAACCCACTTTACAGCGGACTTTGCCCCCTTCTCGAATGCCGCACCGAGATCGTCACCCGCCTTCTTTCCGGAATCGCTGATCTTCCCGAGCTTATCAACAGTCTTCTGCATTGCCGCTTGCTGCTTTACCAGCGCGTCAAGCAAATCAGACTGCTTGGCCAGGAACGTGATCGTCACATCGTTATCAGCCATCGCGGACCCCCGCCACGACGTTGATTACCTGACGGACGGTCACGTTGCTGAATAGCCGCAGACTGCTGGCGACTTCCGGGGTTAGGCGGTAGTTGATGCGCAAGGCGTCAACGCAAAACTGCCGACACTCCGAATATGGAATCCCGTCTGCGAGACGCTTCGCGATATCGATGGATCGCATCCAAAACGCATGGAAACGACGCTGGATTTCAAAGCGAGTGGAACCGTCGTCCATCAAAATGAGATTCTGAGGCAACTCCAGTGCCGCAGGAACCAGCCATTGCGTTACGGTCTCATCGCCCAGCGACACAGTGCCGCCGCTGTATGGATATGTGCGCACGAGGTTTTCCGGAGTTGGTGGACTGCTTTTCCAGATCCCAACCCAGTACCTTCCTTGCGGCCAATCCCCTTGTTGCGAAGCAGGAATCCAGTCCTGATTTGCAGGATCAAACTTGAACTCACACGGACCATTCTTGCGCCACGCAAACAGCACACCTTGCACGCCGGTTGGCCCGATGCTTGGCATCGCTTCCGAGTTTTCAACGTGGTCGGACAAGCCCACCAGACCGAACACCTTTTCCTTGGTGTCGGTCGGCTCGCCAGTCCCATCAGGAATCCAAATCAGATAGTGCATTTAGGCCAGCGCGTAAGTGGTGTCGCAGGTCAGGGACTTCAGACTCAGCTTGATCGTTCCTTCGCCGGTCTTGGGGTTGCCGGTGATGCTCTGGATCGTGGCCATCGAAACGCCGCCGGAGAATCCAATGTGCTCGGCGGTCGCGTCGGCCACGTAGATTCCGCCGGGGTTTCGCTTGCGGAATGGAGCGAGCACGGCATCCACTCCGCCGCCGATTGGCCCGTATGTCGCAAGCTGGTCGAAGTTTTTGGTCGTGATCTCAATGGTTGGCTCACGCATTTCGATTCCCACCCAGATTGGGAATGCGGCCCCGCCGAAGAAATCGGTCATGACCGTGATGCCCGGCGTGACCGTCACGTTTGTGACCTGCGTAACCTGCGTTGATGAGCCGTCGGCGGGAGTGATCCACGCACCGGCCATCGTGTACGTTGCTACAAACGTCTGGGAGCCGAGGCTGTTTCCAGTGGTCGCCGTGACAGGGATAATGCCGGTCGGAGTATAAAAGTGGCTTTGAATGCTCATCACGGCATTCTGATTCTGAGCCCCGCTAATCTTCGTCGGGACGTGCAGTGCGTACGTGCCGTTCAGCCGCATGTGAGCACTGGAGCCAGCGAACTGAGCACCGATGACGCGACGGGCAAACGGAATGGTGATCGTGCCGTTTGACGTGTGCAGACCAGCCGAGCAGAACGTGTCCGTTCCGATGGCAAGCCCCGTGCCAAGATCCTCAGTGTCGTAGGAGCAAACTGGAGTTGACTTGCTGATATACAGCGCCTGCGGATCAATGCCGCCGGAGTAGCGTCCGACGATCTCTTCAACCGCCGGATTGAAGTTCGTGTTTTGGCATTGCCGCAACGTGAGCGAGCCGAGGATGACGTCGTATACTGAATCCATGTCTTGCTCCAAATGAAAAGAGGCCGTGCGCATCCGCGCGGCCTCATGGCTTCGCGTCCCTAGGGTGACTTAACTTTGACTCGCCGTTTCCGCATATACTTCTGAGACTTCGAGAGGTTCGCGTAATTCTTGCCGACACGCTTCGCGAGGTAGCCGACTTCTGCCGGTGTGACCGCTTCGATTTCTTTCCGCTGCTGATCCTTCATCGGGAAATAGTTCTTGACGCGCACTGTCGATTTGTATTGCGTGGCCGTGACCTGCGAATTCCTCAGAACTGTTTCCCGCATACGCCCCGTGTAGACGTTTGCCTGAGATGGCCTGCCTTCACGCTGCTTTCGTTTCTGCCATCGCAATGACCGCTTGGCGTATCCGTATGCACCGCCGACGCTCGTTTCTGGACATGCTTCAAAGTGCTTCGGGAGATGCCGGAGCTTGTGGGCATTCGCCATGTCCCGCATCAAGTCGTTCATCAACTTGCCATGCGACAAGCCGGTGATTCTGTTTTCGTCCCAGGTGATGTCGAGTGAAAAACGGCCAGCCATCAGCCACCATCCCACGGCAAAAGCAGTTCGAAATAAAACGTGTCTTTCGCCGCGAGTGTGCTGTCTGATTCGTCCTTCCGGTCGCTCATCTCCGCGCCGATTCTGTCGAGTCCGCATCCGCCGCTTTTGATTTGTCTCGCCGTGACGTACTGCGCGGACTTGATCAGTTCGTCCATCTCGCGCCAGATGGCCCCGATTTTGTTCATGAAATCGAGCCAGGCATCTGACCACTTCGTCTCGTCAACCAGGTACGTCGCCGACTGCACGTAGCTTGATCCGACTGGAATCTGGATCACGACCGACAGCGTTCCGCTACTGCCGATCCCTCCGTCCTGTTCGGTCTCCGTCTCGTCGAAATCAATGATGGCTCGCGGTGGAACTTGTGCCGCGATGTGGTCCGAAGCCTTGCCGTAAAACACATGCGCGAGCGCCGCCGTTGCATCCGCCGAACTCGTCACGGATTGAAACGTCGTTGACGCTGCGACTGTGCGCCGCAGGGCATCAATCGTGACGCTCAGGAATCCCGTGGGAGTGACGGCCATTACCACTTACCGCCGCTGTGCGTGGATGTTCTTGTCTCTTGATCCGGCTTCTTTAATGTCGCTTCCTTCATCCCGCCAGGGAGCGTTCGCCACGGCCCGGCAGACCACGTTTCGGAATCGATAAGCCAGAGGTCACGCGAATCGACAACGACGGACGATGCGAGTTGCAGCGTCCCGGATCGTTCATTCGTGCGGCCTTTGGATCGGTTTTCGTTTGCTGATATCGGCGTCCAAATCCCCGTCACTGCTGCCGCATTGGCGATGACGCCTTGCGGGTAGTGGGTGACGGACTCGCCGTTGATATACAGCAAGTTCGCCACCGCACTTTCCGCGAAGTCGTCTGCGAAACGAGACACTGTTACTGCTCCGCGTAGTGGGCCTGCATCGCGTCAACGTAAATCGGGCCAGCCGTTGCTGTGCCGGAAATCTTCTCGACGTGAGCAAGCAAGCCGAACGGCCCGGTGGCACCATCGATCCTGAATGCCGTGCCGGAGATGACGCGAGCGGAGTTGACATACAGGCCAACGTCCGCCGGGTTGCGGGTGTCGATCCACAATTCAACACGATCCGCAACAGCAGCCGCAGCCGTAGCTGAGACGCCGGTCGTGGCCGCAGCGTTCGTGGTCGTGCCGTCCTTTGACTGCGCCAGAATCGTCAGCGTTCCGCCGTCGATGTGCAACAGAACGTGTTCCGTGATGGCGTCGGCATCCGAAGTGCTCGTTCCATTCGCGATACCGAAATTGATATCCACGTCCGACGTGGAACCGTTCGTTCCCAGCCGGAAAATGAATCGGGCGATGGCGTTCGCGCCCTTGTCGAAGCGGTCAACCGTCAGCATGTCAACGCACTGCGCTTCGTTCGTGGCCGTGAGAGCCAGCGAGCGAGCACCGCCGAACGTCTTGGGGTATCCGAACGCACCAACGGCCTGCGTTCCTGTCGGAACAGACAAGAGGCCGTCGCGGTTGAAGTCGATATCCCATACGGGCTGGACGTTGATATTCACGTCCATCGTGGTCGCAGCACTGGCCGCATCGCCAACCGCAGTACCAAGGAAGAAGTCCTTGTCGTTGACTTTCTTGTAATGGCACTTGCTGGCCGACACGTCCCAAAACACGGGCATGCCGTCAAGGATGACCATCGTGGCCGTCTTGGCGACGGTCCACATTCCTTTTGTGTAGAACGTCGCTGGATCTCCAGCGCTGACGCCGGTGGCGCATTGCTGCACCGCTGCACGGCCATCCGGCAACTGCCAAATCTCGCCAGCGGCAACCGCCGCAACGGCAGTGAGCTTTCGCTCCTTGCTCACGTTTTTGTAAATCGCTTCCGCCATGATTTCGTCTCCGAGAAAAGTTGTGTTTGGAAAACCCGCTTCTGGCGGACGTGATTAAGCGTTGCCTCGGTAGCAGCCTCGGTAATCGAGGAACTTACAGCCGATGTCCAAGTTGATATCCCAGCCCATGCCCCATTGGCCCTTGTCGAACAGGTAGTCACGCACGGACGGACGTCGGCCCGTACCAGCGCGGTAGGCCACGCGAATCGTGCGGAAGGCTTTCGAGAAGAGATACCAGGCGGTCGTGGTCGGCGTGGAGGCAACCCCGGTGTCGGGGTCGGTCACGCCGTTGTCGAGACGGGCATCCATTCGCAACTGCAATCCGATATCTGCAATCAGGTTCTTGCTGCTGCGCTCCGTCACACTCCCGGCGGTTCCGGCAATGAGGAGAGATGCACTGTTGAGCAGTTCGCGAGCGGTCCATTCCAGCGTGGTCGCACAGACCAAATACTGCGGAGTGATGTTGAGGTTCACTCCGTTTTGCGTCTGCTTGCGAATCTTGCTGACGCCGGTTTTCAGGTTCGCGGAACTCAGCGCGCTGGTATCGGTGTTGGCGTGCGTGGCGTGAAACACCGCCAAGCTATCCGCCAAGAGCGTCGGATTCGCCAGGATCATCGAGTAGACGAGATCGGGACGCATCCGGCCCGATGCCGCGCCCATGCCCGGTGCAATGGACGAAAACGCATTGTGGCTGTCGTCGATCATGTCCTGCTCATCGACGGAGAACTGCCTGGCGTATCGCTGTACGCGGTAGGTTTCCTTCGAGTCGTCGAAGGTCGCGTGATCCGCAGTCTTGCCACGCGGCAGCTTGGTGAGCTGTCCCGTCTTGCCGAGAGCCATCGCCGTGTTCGGCTTGAAGTCGGTCACATCGACCACTTCACAGAAGTCGGTCGTGTCTCCGGCCTCTTCGTAAGCCCCGATCAATTGAGAATTCACCGAATCGGTGAACACGTAGGAAAGCGTCGGCGTGGAGAGAGCCGCGCGAATGTACTCGTCTCGCGTCTGCGGCTCGCAACCGTCGATGCGGGCCTTGTCGATGCGGCAGCACTCGCGAGCCAGGTCAACGAGACTCATGTCCCGGAAGCGGTGTGCCTGTTCGGCAATCGCCTCCTGATCTTTCCGCTTCTGTTCGCTGAGATCCGCATCGAACAGCCGGCCGCCGGTGCGGATTCGGAAACCCTTCGCGAGAACTTCGCGGTTGACGTCCTTTTCGCGGCTGCGATTGTGCTGCGCGAACGGGGACGCGGCAGGCGGAGCGGAGTCCCGCTCTTGCTGCAAGATGGCCCGCGCGGTGCGATCCACGGTCCATTCGTCCTTGATGGCCCGCTTGATCAATTCCGGGTCGGTGCTGTCGGCAGCCAACTCGCGAATGGCTTCGATGCGTTCACGCTCAGCGCGGATGGCATCGCCGTGATTGGCATTACCCTGCGGCATTCCAGATTGACCAGCAACCGGGGCCAAGCCACGTTGCGGTTCGGCGGGCGGAGTGACCGGGGGGAACACTTCTTTCCCCTCTTCAATCGCGGCGGCGCGGGTGACCTGTTCGGTTCCCAGCGCGTCGCGGAAGGCCACGGCCTGATCTTCGGTTGCGTCCGCTCGCAAGCCCAGTGATTCGAGATACTTCCTGGTTTCTGGTTTCATGCTTCTCTCCAATGAGGGGGCCAGACCTTCAGCCCGGATCTTTGCCGCCTGGTCGGCCCCGATGGGAACCAGCGAGCCTTCTCGAATCCGGTAAGACGTAGTGATTCGCTTGCGGCGATTGCCCGCCGTGTATGTTTTCCCGTCGATGCTGCGAGACTTGCCAGCGGGGATGTCCTGGAATGATTCCGGCTTGTAGCCGATTGACACGTCGCGTTGATGTCCGTCCTTGACGAGCTTCCACGCGCGATCGGCGGCAGCGTCGTCTCGCAGAAAGAACAGCCGTCCGATGACTTCCGCTCCCTCTTCTCGGATGTTGCGGATCGACCCCAGCACGTTCGCGGTACTCTGTCGTTGATGCGCGTCAAGCAAGGGAAGTTGCGTTGGGAACTTCGCTCCGCGAGCAACCAGCACTTCCTCAATCACCTCATCGCGAGCGAAGTCGTAAACAGACGCCGGGTTCTCCGTGGATAGCACCGCTTCGACGCTGCGCTCCTCCTCGTTGATCGTGCCGGGACGCAATTCAATTCCGCGACACCAGAGGTCGCGAGCGGGTTCCTGATTCATTCCAATTCCGCGACACCAGAGGTCGCGAGCGGGTTCCTGATTCATTCGCTGGATGGTCACGCTCCCACCGTCGCTTTCTTCTTGCTGGTCTGTTTGGCCGATGTGGCTGCTGTTTCGGCCAACGATTCCTCTGCGGCAGACATTGGTAACGTGCCAGTTGGGGGAAGCCCCGCGGCCTCAAGCAATTCCTTGGCTCGTTTACGTGCGGCCGTCACGCGCTCGAAGTCACGCCCCATCGCGGCGGCAGCGTCGTATTCGGAAGCGGCCCCGATCTGAATCAGCAGCCCCCACGCGAGAGCTTCTTTCTGCGGATCGACGTGCGGCGCGGCGGTCCAGGTCCATTCGAAATTGACATTCTTCGGACGCTTTGGAATGCGGCCCGAGAGAATGGCTTGCCGTTCAATCCGCTCAAGCGAGCGATTGAGCAGGACGCGATCCGTGCGTGACTGAAAGCAGATGACGCCGCGGTTAAACAGTTGCCCGTCGAATCGCGCGGAGGAATAGTTGTGGTCACCGGAATCGAGCGTGACCATCATCAACGGCATGTTGACGGGACGGCCCAATTCGCGGAGACGTTCCTTGCGATAATCGACGTAGTTGGTGGTCGGATGCTTCGGGTCAAGCTGATTCAACTGCCAGCCCGGCGGCGCGGTCGATAACCGACGGCGGGGGATGTCTGTCGATTCGTTGACCGCAACGTAATTCGCGTCGGGATGATTCGTGGTCAGGATGGCCGCGAAGTCGGTGGCCTGGCGGCAGGCATCGAGTACGCTTGTGTCGTAATCGCGGAGGTCGGCAATCGGTTGCAGGCACGGCGCGAGCAGCGGCACGCCGCGCACTTGACCGGGTTCGAGAATATTGAAATCGTGGATGACTCTTCCGGCGCTGAACGGCTTGGAATTGAAATCCTGGTTGAGCCAGCCGTATTCGTCGGTGTCGAGATCGGTGATGTAGTACGTGATCGGCCTGCCGAGTTCGTCGCGCTCCACGCCGTCAATGATGCGGCGGTTGTATCCAGACAGCGGATTTTTCAAGCGGCGGGGGTGAATCACATTCCAGCGGTAGGAAATCTCGCCCGGCAATGCGTCCGGATGTTCCACTTCCTGGATGAGCCAATCGCCGTTCGTCCAGAGCAGCCGCACATTCGCGCGGAGCACTTCGACAAGCGACTGCTGTCCCGTGATCTCGGGAGCCTTGGCGAATTCGTTCCAATCACCTTCCAGCCCGTCGCTATAGTTTTTGTGGCCCTCGCACTGAACCTGCAACGTCGGACCATCGGCCCCCACAACGCTGGCGACGTGCGTTTGAATCACGCCTTCCACGAAGGGGTTGTTTTCCGCTTCGTACATGGACCGCTTGACGAGTGTTTCGCGGTCTAAAGTCAGGTCGGCATTGACCGATTTGCTGTGTGCGTTCGCCCAATGCGCGGAGTTCAGACGATCCGTCTTGGCGGCCTCCCACCGGCGCAGCGACATGGCTAGCGGATCTTCGCCGCGAATCGCTCCCCAGGCGTTTTTCAGCCGCTCAAACATCAGCAGTCCGCCTCCGTGACGTAACGCACTTTTTGGGATTGCATGATTCCGCCAGACGCCCCGAGTCCGTTTGCTCCCGCGAGATTCTTCCGGCACTGCGCGATGAGTTGATTGATTCCCGCCCCGTCGAATTCCATTTCCGTGTCACCCTGCTTTGAACGCGGGATGATGACCAAATACGCCTGCGCTTGGGTCAGATAATTGATCGCAGACGACCAATCTCCAGATCCCATCGCAGCAACGGCAGCGGTCACGTTCGAATTGACTAGCGCGGCGCTCATTCACCGAATCTATTCGGGAGCGGTTCCCGCGTCAGGATGCGGATTACAAGCGTTGTAATCCTGCCGAGAAGTTTTTCAGGACCGCTTTTCGGCGGACTTGAATGTGCATTCGCACGCCTTGCATTTGTGGTGCCGCGTGGTGCCGCGGGTCGATGTGGTCTTCACCTGGTCAGACCGGCACTCAGGGCAGAGCAGGACGTGATACCAGATGGTTTTGTCTTGCGGAGCCATCTCGACTTGCTTTGCAAACTGGTGTCCGCAGAAATTACACTCCCACGCTTCGACCGGCAGTCCCCATCGCGTAGCCATTCCGCGGCTTTCGCAGTCGTTGCAGTTGCAGCGCGGGCAAACGAGTTCAGCGACCATCATTTACCGTCTCGTTTGGTTAGCGTACCAGCCCTCTGGCTGCGGAGCGGGGTGATTTTCGACGATGACGGATGACCCGAGATGTCGCAGGCAGGCCAGCGCAATCGCGGTCGAATCGAAAAAGTGGTTGGCCTTCGAGGTTTGCTCCCAGCGAGTGACCGTGCCGACGCCCTTTTCGAAGATTTCCACCTTCTTTTCCGACGTGAGTTGCCGAGCAATTTTCGAATGATCGACGGGCGGGCAATTGAACAACGTCAGCGCCCCGGCGGTAGAAATCGGACTGGTCAATCGCTGGTGAACTTTCGTTTTCCAGTAGTCCGCGTCGATGTGAACCAGTTGCAATTTTGCTTTGTGCTGCTTTGAGAGATGGTAGCCCTCACCAATGAAGCGAACTTCCGGGCCGATCTTCGCGGGCTTGCTGTAGGCGGACGAATTCCAACGCTGCGCGCCGTGTCCTTTCGTCGGTCGATACTTCGCGCCGGATTCGCGGCAGAATGCGTACACCGCCTCGGGTTCGTACCCTGAGTCGATCCAGATTTCGTCGGGATGAATTCCCAACCAACCGAAGTCGATGATGTTTGTTTTGAAATCTCGCAACGCCTTGAGAATCGCGACGTCGATATCCATGTCGGTGGACATGACGTCACGGATTCCATAATCAATCAGCGGGAATTTCGGCCCGGCAGATTCGCTAATCACGGAGAAGTGCAGATAGTGCTTGCCGACGTCAACGCCCACGGCGAGACGGCATGTTCCGGCGGGCGGGATACCACGCTTCTCGTCATGCTGTCGCGTACGGATCATCGCTTCGTCAATCGGCGTGTCGTCCAGGCGGTCGGGTTCGCTTGGAATTGCCCACACGAATTGCCGCAGCGCCTTTTCCTTGCTGCCGTCTGGGTCGCTCTGCGCGGCGGTCCACTCCTCACCGCCGATCTGCTTAGCGTCACACAAAAAGTTATTGCCCGCCGTCCATCGAAAGCCGAGCGTGTGCGTTTCTGGGGACGGCCCTTCGATAGCGCCATCCGTGCCGATCTTTTGCCCGCGGTGCAGCAGTTTAGCGAGATAATTTGCCGCTTTTCGCTCGTTTTCAGTCCAGAATTCACCGCATTTAGGGCAGGAATATGACGCGCCGTTCTCGGCCTGGATGATCGTTTCGCCCTGTTTCCAGTTGACGAGCGAATCGCGTTCGAGCGACACCCACTCGAAACACTTCGGACAAGGCATAACGATCCGGCTTTCAGTCCCTTTCGTGTACTCCTGCCACGTCCGGCCCTCTTCAATTGATACGGTGCATTCCATGTAGATTCGTTTTTGATTGTTGTATGCTCGCGTGCGGCCTTCGAGTTGTGCGATACGATCAGCTTCGCGGCTCGTCTCGCCAGGAGCGTCCATGCCGTCCGTTTCCGTGATGACGACGATGCGCGTCGTGAAGCCCGCGACAGATTTATCGTCACCGCCGCCGGTCATGAACCGCAACGTGGCCCCATTCGTGAACGTGATCGACTCCGCGTAACCGCCCTGTGAGCCAGCGCCTTTTTTCGGCAGCATCGCTTTGAACTTTTGTGACTTCATAATCACTGGCAGCAAGTCCTTGATCCACTTGTCCTTTGCCATCGCTCCGTTCGGCACACCGACAACCACGGTTTCCCCGATTTCGAACAGGTGATAAAGAATCGGGATAATGAAACAGAGCAGCGTCTTGCCGCTTTGCTGGCAGCCTGTCGCTGCGAATCGATTCCACTTGCCTGACTCAACCGCAGCGAACCACAGCGCGGCGAATGGCTGAGTCTTGACGCTGAATTTCCAATTCTTACTCGGGCCGGTCGGAAGGATAATCTCCTGTTCCGCGAACTCACGCATGGTTCGCAGTCGCCGCGGCTTCCAGTATCGCGAGAGGCTTCGCAGCTCGTCACGTAGCGAGCTATTCGCCACCCGCTCCAATATCTCCGTCGCCGCAATCACCACAGAGGCTTCCAATCCTTCCTTCGACCTGATCCAGAGTCTGAGTCAGCAAGTCCGCAGCGTCCTGCCCGAATCTCGTTGCGAGTGCTTCGCAGCAGCCGCGAATGAGCGATGCCATCTCGGTTAAGGCATCGCGAGTCTTGTCCCTTGGCAGTAACGATCCCTGCTTTTCGAACACCTGGATGCGGCGGTACTCCGCGTTCCATTTTCGATACTCTTCCAACCACGGAGAGTCGCCCGTGACAGCAGCATCGAGATCCGGGTCGTATGCTCCGTCTGGATTCTTTGCGGCTGGCGGCTTCTTATGGTTCCCACCTTGTTTTCCAACATTCAATTTCCGCAGCTCTTTTAGCTGCCTGACCGTCATCGGGTAGCCGGGCCACCATTTCTTGCGCGCGTCGCCTCTGATAGCATCACGACCCATCCCAATGGCGTCCGCTGCCTCCTGGTGATTCCTGAGAATTCGGTCATCATCACTCATGCCGCCTCATCATGTGCTATTTCGGAAATTGGGGGTCTTACGCACAAAAAACCCGGGATGGCACGCC
>Ga0315294_10001343_pt1 | contig 26660 bp, 38 predicted proteins | sample YL17G13_40_MG_FD_203626 | JGI IMG/M metagenome (GOLD analysis project Ga0315294, IMG submission 203626) | Sediment microbial communities from Yellowstone Lake, YNP, Wyoming, USA - YL17G13_40 | ecosystem: Environmental > Aquatic > Freshwater > Lake > Sediment | place: USA: Wyoming | collected... | reverse complement strand
TCTTTATATCATACGTTATAGACGAAAGAACTTTTTCTACTTTTTCGAGATATTCTATTATAAGCGTATTATAGTATATCTGATTGTTAAGATCCACAATTTTCTCATTGCTTTCCATAGCTTTTTCCACTTTTGAGAAGTCTAAACCCACTGGAGAAGCCTTTGCTGCAGCATGGGCTAATTCTGAACGCAGCTTTTCTTTTTGTACCTTTATTTTACTAGCATATATTTTATGTCGAATAAGACGACCAACAAACAAATGCTTAAACGCTGGAAGTTGCAGCTGTTTTTCCTTCACAGTAAATTCATTAATAGTACAAAAATCTGTTAATTCTTTACTATAACGATCCAGAACTGATTCATCAGCAACAACACTCATAAGAGAATTATATGTAAAAATTTACAAATAGCAAATAAATATTTACATGAAATCGTACGAGAAGAGATTCTTTTCAGAAATGAACCTTGCTGGAGGTACATCTTCTTCATTTGGTAACGCCTATGCTGCTACTGGGGGCATAGGCAGCAACGGAAACTCTATTCAAACAACTGATTGGTATGCTAGTAATGATGCTCGATATCCATTCTCAATAAGTTCTACTAGGTTGAATAAGAGGTTGAATAAGAGGTTGAATAAGAGGTTGAATAAGAAGAAAAAACCGCTAAATAAGAAAAAAGTATGAAATGGCCGTCCAAAGAAGAAGTTGATAACATTGATATGCAGGAAATTCTCAACAGGGTATCTGATAGAGAAGGTTATAAAATGTATATTGATATGCCTGCTGGAGAGGAACATTATAAATTGCTTGTTTGGATTAGTAACCAATTTGTTAAAAAAACGTTAGTTGAAGTTGGTGTATATAAAGGCTTTTCAGGTTGTGCTTTAAGTCATAATATTGAAAATAAAGTCACTGGTTTTGATATTGTTGATAATATTTCTTGTGAATTGCCAAGTAATTATACTTTTATTGTTGGGGATGTGCTTTTACAAGAAAACTTAATTAAGCAATCGCCTTTTTTAATGTATGACACTAATCATGACGGTGTTCATGAAAAGCTTTTTTATGAATGGTTAATTAAGATTAATTATTCAGGTATTATTTTGTTTGATGATATTCATTTAAACCAAGAAATGAGATATTTTTGGAAAAGTATTAAACACAAAAAAGAAGATATTTCCCACATAGGTCACCATTCTGGAACCGGGGTTGTATGGATGTAAGTTGGCAGAATTTATCGGAAGAAATTAATTTAGAAGATTACATCGGGTTTGTTTATAAAATTACTCACATACAAACTAAAAAATATTACATCGGAAAGAAGTTCTTCTGGAAGATTTTAAAGAGACCGCCTCTCAAAGGCAAGAAGAATAAGCGGCATGAAAAACAATCTTCTGATTGGAGAGAGTACTGGGGTTCATCAGAAGAATTATTAAAAGATATACAGAAATACGGAAAAGAATCATTCAATAGAGAAATATTATTCTTAGCTAAGACTAAATGGGATTGCGCATATGAAGAAGCTCGACTTCAAATGGAAAGCAGAGTGTTATTTGACCCAAATTGTTACAACGGCATCATACATATTAGACTAAAGAAGTTTTTAAGAAATAGTTGATTAAGAAAAAAATACTGTTATAATCTCGTTGTGGATAAGAAAAAATATATTAAAAATCTAAATCTTAACACTGTTTCGTTAATAGATTTAAGATATATTATAAATGGTATTATTATACCGCAAACTGTTGATGATGTTTTAAAATATTATAACGAGCTTTTTTCCATATCTTATGAGCACCATAAGCACATCTTCTTTCATAACTTCATAAAGACTGTTTGTGAAATTTACAACAAGGAGAAGAATTGCTTTTCATATGTTTTTTATTTCAATCCACAACCAAATCACTTTGATGATGAGGTAGTTATTTTAACTAATAGGCTCAACAAAACAATACCCATTGTTTTTTATTGTGATAAGCTTCCATTCGAATGCATTGATGATAAATTTACCTCAGGAGAAATGCAGGAACTTAAAGAAAAGCTTAAAATGCAGATAGAGAAAAAAAATAATAAAGATATTTCGTTTAGAGGCATTAAGATCTTCGCTAAAAAATATAAACTAACGTTTTTATCTGAAGAATACTTTAACGATATGAAAGTAAAGCATGGTTTGTATAAATAATAGTATGAGTAAATTTCAAGAAACTCTAAACAAATATTTCAAGCTGCTTGAATATGCTTCTACTGGGTCATTCGCCCAAACAGGTAGTTCGGGTCTTAATCCAGATGCAAGCCCCATCAGACCCATGCCTGGCACAATGGATGCTGGAGATATGGAAAAGCCAAAAGACAAAACACAGATTAGAGCTGGTACTCCAAGATCTGTTGCAAAACTTCAGATGCAAGATAATGCTGGAGATATCAGAACTACAATTAATAACTTAGCTGTTGGTAAGCCGTTAACTCAGGCCCAGCAAGAAATTGTAAATAAAATTAAGTTCATGGCGAGAAATAAAAATACTTTGAATCCAGGAGCTGATAAACAAAAAAATACTTTGAATCCAGGAGCTGATAAACAAGCTGAACTTTCAAAAACCGTTATGAATGACGACGTTGCAATCTTAAACAACCCAAATAGACCCAGCCCAAGCTATGCCCAATCATAATATTTCTTCATTTGATTCTACTGTTATAAAGTATCTCTTACAGATTAACGAACAAGGTGAGGGTGGAGTCGCAATTCCATCTGCTCCTGAAATTGGGGATGCTCCTACAGGACCGCAGTCCTTGGCTACTGGTGACATGCCAATGCCACAGGATGCTACAACTCCTCCTGATGAAGATGATATTGAAAGTGAGGAAGATAAAACACCTACACCAGAGGGAGTTATTTACCTTATTAATCTCATTAAGAAAGCTTTCTGGTTGGATCCTCAAACAGTTGAGTTGAGTGGCTTTCAAACAAATCTTCTCACTAAGAAAGTTACTGCAAAAAATGCTGAAGAAATTTTAGAAGTACTCAAAAAACTAATTGATGATGCTGGGTTGTTGGAAGTTCCAAGTGAAACTGATGCAGTTGAAATGAGAGATGAGTAATGAAAACGTTTAAAGAAATCTACGAAGCAGTTGTTACTCATGCAGATTTAATATCCAAGCAGAAGAAAGACGCTGCATACTTTATATTTGGAAGAATGCACCCACCTACAGCAGGTCATGATTACTTAATTAAACTCGCTAAAGAACACGCTGATAAAAACAATGCTGACTTCTATGTGTTCTTATCTCCAAGCGAAAAAGGAGATAAGAGTCCGGTTCCATATAAGGCAAGATTATCTACATTTAAGAACAACCCAACTTACGCTGATATTAACATAGTTGAGAATGATAGAATTACTACCCCTCAGCATGCTGCAGGCTACTTACACAATGTATTAAAGTATCCAATTATTAGCATTGTTAGTGGTAGTGATCGCAAAGCTGATAACGAAGAAACATTTAAAACACCCATGAGAGATGGTACAAAGGTTAATGTTGTTTCTCTCGGAGGTGAGAGAGCCATGACTGGGGATATTGACCCTTCAAATGTATCTACAGTGAAGGGCTCTAAAGTAAGAGCCCTTGCTAAAGCTGGAAATTATGAGGCGTTTAAATCTTCTTTGCCACTTAATACAAGCGAAGAGGATGCCAAAGCCTTGTTTGACATCCTTAAAAACGCTAAATAGAAAGCTTAAGCAATTCTTCTAATTTAGCGGTTGGTTTGCCTAAACCACCAATAGCAGTAAAAATACTTAAACCAGCCTTGTTGCCCTTATAGATGCCTTGATGCACAGTTGAGTTACTCTTCAAGGTTCTTGTTAGTTGTTCAAAAGCCTGATCCAGATATTCTTGCGGGATGTTATCAAGAGCGTTTGAATCCCCAACAACTACTGCTGCAGCGATATTACCAGTTCCGAGATCAATGCCACCTGAGAGAATGTTCTTCTTTAAGTTGTCTCTCATGGCCTTAGAAATATCAGTACCATCAGCCCATTGTGTAACTAATGTTGCTCCGAACACAATAATGCCGCTATCCAGAACAGTTTTATAGTCTTTATTATCAAAAGAAGTATAGCTGCTGTTTTTTGTAATAATGTTATTGAACAGATTGAATAACGAGCAAATGCTGTTGTTAGAAGTATTCCAGAACTGATTAATACTGAGTCTTGGATAAATTGTATTAATCTTCTCGTTATCGATAATTACTAATGGAGAAACAATTCCTTGATCTACTAGCTCCAGAACCTCAGTTAAAGTCTTGAGAGCATTCTCAGCACACTTTTTCCCTTCTGTGTTTTTTGGTAGAGCTAAAAATACTCCAACCTTATCAGAGGTAGACTTAATTGAATCTTGATAATCTTTAGCAATCTTAATAAGCTCAGTAGTTGTACCAGAGCCAGTACCACCACCAGCGCCAGCACAAACAAAAATGCGATCAAAGTTACCAGCAAAAGACTTTCTAAACAAATCAAGCACATCTTCTTTTTGCTCTGTTAAAGCCAGTCTCGCAACCTCTCTATTCTTTCCTGCTCCTGAATCCTGGCCAATTTTAAGTTTATTGGGCACATCGATGGCAGCTAAATCTTGTTGAGCTGTATTAATTACACAAGCTCTTTTGTAACCAAGTTTGTAGAACGTTTCTGCTATTCTGGAACCACCTTGACCAGCGCCAACAAAACTAAACTTAAAACCTACTGGTATTTTATCTTCTATGTCAGTATTAATTTCTTGACCAGGCATCGGGATGTCTGGTAACTCCATATCAAAAGAGGTATCATCACTCATAAGTTTATTTATAGTTTGGGTTTAAAGGCTTCAAGAAAAAGCTCGTATGTAGATTTTTCTTTCTCAGGCAACACACCACTCGGTATTTCTACTACATCTGCCTGCGGAGTACCAACATCGTAATCTCCGTAAATCTTATCATTCTCAAATTCAGTAAAATCGAACCTCACCACAGGGGCTTCAGCTGCAGGAGATACAATGCCAGAATTCTCCAGCTTGTTCTTCTTATGGATGTCTTCTATAATAACAGAACACAGTTGCTGTGTTTCTGTATCTCTCTTAGCCCTGGAAAGAAAATCTTCAATTTCAGCTCTAGTAAAAGTCCCCTCGAGCCTATCAATTGGATTTTTAATTTCTCCCCAAACGTGATGCACCAGATACTTTTCGGTAATCTTTGCACAGTCTCTGATGACAAAATAAGCCGACTTCTTGACAATAGTAATTCCTGTATCAGGTTTACTAGCAGCGATTTTCGCTGGGCCAAGAAGACCGGCTTGCTTTGACTGACTAACAGTTAGAATTTTATGTTCAAATGCTCCTGACATACAGTATTATTTACTGCCATCAGGTAGAAAGACTACTCTCCTGCCATCTTAATAAAATCGTAAAACTCTTTGCGAGTCTTCTCATCATCGTAGAAATCTCCAGACAACTTAGAAGTAACCATGTAGCAACCTTGATGTCTGACCCCTCGATTACAGGCGCAAGTATGTTGAGCCTTAACAACAACTGCTACTCCCTTATTATGTTCACAAACCTCGTTAATAGCATTATGAATCTGCATTGTCAAACCTTCTTGGATCTGAGGTCGACGGCCATAATACTCCACGATGCGATTCAGCTTACTCAAGCCAATTACTCTGCCTTCAAGGCTGGGAATATAGGCCACATGCACAAGACCAGTAAAGGCTAAGTGATGATGACTACACATGCTTGTCAAAGGGATGTTCGTCTGAGAAATGATGCCATCATACCCATCAGCAGGGAAAGAAGTAACCTTAGGAGGAGCCTCATAGCAGCCTGAGATCAAGTCAAACACAAATGACTTTGCAACCCTTCGAGGGGTACCTGCGCTATTCGGATCGTTGCGCCAATCAATTCGGAGAGCATCTAAAAAAGCCTCATATGCCTTCGCTCCCTTTTCAATAATTTCGAGCTTCTGCTCTTCATTCAAGGTCATAGAACTGTTAGCAGTCGGGAGTAGGTAATCTTTCTCTCTAATCTCATCATTCATACGCTTATTATAGAGGTAAATTCGTTCAAGTCAAGGCTTGATTCTAGGAAAAAAGTTCATAAAATATTCAAGTATGAGATACTATTCTACCAAGGTTATTGAACTCGGAAGCGCTGCATTTCGTCAGCCTAATGCTAAGTCCCATTGCAGATTCATTCATGGGTACCGTCTTACCGGTAAGTTTACGTTTACTGCTGAGGCTCTCGACACCAACAATTGGGTTGTAGACTTTGGAGACTTTGACGAATTTAAGGGGTTCTTACAGGAAAAGTTTGATCATACTCTCGTTCTTGCTAAGAATGATCCTGCCATGAAAGAGTTTCAGGCGCTTGAAAAGGCTGGAGCTGCTTCAATTGTTGTTATGGATGAAGGGGTTGGAATTGAAATGTTTGCAAAGTATTGCTTCGATGCTGCTGATAGCTATGTGAAGCATAAGACCAGCGGCCGTGCTCGTGCGCATTCTGTTGAGGTGTTTGAGCATGAGAAGAACTCTGCTATTTACTCTGTTGAGAGTGCTGAGGAGGCTGCTGCAGATGTTGCTGAAGTAGCCAATGTTGTAGCGCCAGCTAAAGGCAAAGGCAAGAAGGGTAAAGCTGCTGAACCTGCTTGGGCTCCAGTTGCTGCAGCTGAAAAACAACCAGCAGCTAAGGCTCCTGAAGAAAATAAACCGATTAGCATTGTACCTAAGCAGACTAGTGCGCCCCCACAAGGGGTTCCAGTTGGTGGTAAGAATCGTCCTTCTACTTGGGACTTTGGAACAAAATGGGCTTGAACTTGAGAAGATTCTCTATATCATTTAATCATGAGTTCATTAATTCTCTCTGACGACTACGTCTTTGAAACCATTGAAGGGGAAGGTCACTTGGTTGGTAAGCCAAGTATCTTCATGCGACTGGCCATGTGCAACTTAACTTGTATTGGGTTTAAGTCTCCTGATTCTCCGTTTGGTTGTGATAGCTATGTTAGCTGGTCTAAGAAGAATAAGCTAACCTTTGAGGAGATCTTTAAGATCTTCGAAGATGGTGATTACATTAATAAGTTGAAAGGTAATCATGTTCTTAAGATTACTGGTGGTGAACCTCTTATTCAGCAAAAGGCTTTGATTGAGTTTATTGAAGCTTTTTTCGGAAAGTATGATTTCTACCCTGGTATTGATTTTGAAACTAACTGTACGATTACTCCTGCAAAATACTGGGAAGGTATAGCTGCTACTTTTACTGTGTCTCCTAAGTTGTCTACTAATGGCGATCCAGAAGAGAAGAGATACGTTCCAGAGGTTATTGCTTACCATGCTAGTATCTACTCTTACTTTAAGTTTGTTGTGCAGAAAGATAGTGATGTTGAAGAGATTATCGAAAAGTATATCAAGCCTTTTAGTATTACTGAAGATCAAATTTGGTTGATGCCTTGCTGTGGTTCCCGAGATGAACATACTGCTGCTGCTCCTTGGGTTGCAGAAGTTTGTAAGCAGCATGGATTTAACTTCAGTCCTCGATTGCAATTGTTACTTTGGAATAAGGCCTTGAAAGTCTAATACGAATTAATAACTAGATGTATGAGCTTGTTTGATTTAAGCGTATGTCTAGTTATTTTCATTTCGTTGGTAATTTACATCTGGAAGGACACCTGTCTTATTCCAGATGTTCTTTCTTTTATATCGAGGGATAATGTAGGTGTTATTAGACGTTGGAGAAGAAATCTAAACAACATTGACTTCCCTCTGTTTTTAGAAACAGAATATAAAAATGTTGTTACCAGTCTGCTGGCTTGCCCTTTTTGTATTTCTTTTTGGTCTTCTGTATTGTTGTTCAGTATAAATATTATTCCAGATATTTTTTATGTTCCATTGTATTGGTATGGAATATATATTTCTTATTTAACAATTAAGAAGCTTGAAATATGAGCGAACATACATTTAAAAACTTTAATGAGTTGTACGATTTTCTAGAAACAAACAACTCTCACTTCGCAAGCACAAAAATATTGAGCTTCATGGGTGTTGTAAAAACAGCAAGAAAGACCAGCTGTGGCATGTGTAAGAGAAAGAATTTTAATATTGCAGATGAAACATACAGAAACATGTTTACTCTGCTTACTCAAGAAGATAAAGTTAAAATAAAAGAGCTGCTAAATGTTGCAGCAGTAAAATTCTTCTTGAATGATGCTCCGATGTTTACATTTTAGTAGATTTATAAATTCTCAATGTATATAATAGTATCATGAGAATTGCCATTTCTGGTGCCCAATGCATGGGCAAATCTACTCTGATTAAAGATTTTCTTGCTGAGTGGGCTAGTTATAAAACCCCCGAAAAAACCTACAGAGATATTTTAATTGAAAGTGGGCTGCCACACAGCTCAAGTACTACAAAAAAGACTCAACAGGCCATACTGGACTTTCAGGTCAAGCAGCTGGAAGAAACTCGCAAGAGTGATAAGATTATTATTGATCGTTGCCCGCTTGACAATCTTGTTTATTCCATGTGGGCTTACCATCACGGTGTAGGAGATATTGACTTCGATTTTATTAAAAAATGTATACCTGTCGTGAGAGATTCTTTAAAATATATTGATATTATTTTTTATATACCAATTACAAGAGCTGTTAAAACTCCAGAAATTGAAGAAGATGGCATGAGAGATGCAAACCCGTTTATGAGAGTTGAGATTGACAATCTCTTCAAGGTGTTTGCAATGGAAAATAGAGACAACCCAAAGTCTAATTATTTTAACGCAGATGATAGACCCCCCATCATTGAAACATTTGGAGATCGCCACGAACGCATCCAAATCATGAAGTTGTATCTTGATGCTGATGGAGACTCTATGGACCCTAATGGCAGCCTCTTTAGCGACCCAAATCTAGGCATGGAAGATGTAGAGGCTCTAGAAGCTTTAGCAAGACCTGAACTAAAGCAGCCTGAGAAGACTAAATAATATTAGTGAACAAGTACGAAAAGAGATTCTTTACTCTTTTAGAAAAAACCACCCGCACAACTCCGCAGGGTGGTAAAGGTACTCTTAAAGCTAAAGCTACCAAGAAATTTGGTAAGGGCAAAATGTCTTGTAGCAAAGCTAGAAAATTAAAAACCAAAAAAGCTACCAGCCATACTAAGGCTCAGGCTAATTGGTTTTTAAATTTTCATTGCCAAAAATAAATATTATGATGAAAGAATTTAATAACAACTTCAATAAATTACTCGAGAACTATGCTCCATTGAGAACACAGTCTCGATTATTTTACCCACGAAACCTAAAGTTATCTGAAGAGTTTATTAAGAGTTTTAAAACTGAATATAATAGACTTTTAAAGGAAGGCAATCACCCTAAAAAAATTATGGAAAAGATTTCAAAAGCTCTTAAGTTTCACATCATCGGTTAGACTTAAGTTCATTAAGTTTACCCACAATAAACTTTAAGATTTTACTTCTCTTAATATCATCTTCGCCTAGAGTAAAGGATTGTATGCCGTTACTCCTACAGTCTTCACTATTAAACTTAGCTACAAGGTTGCCGTAGCTCTTCTTGTCTCTAATATCTACCTGGTTACTATCTCCAATAACAACCAATTTGCCATGTTCTCCAAGACGAGTAAGTACAATAATAAGCTGATCCAGCTCAGCGTTTTGAGCCTCATCCAGGAGAACGATCTGATCTGAAAACGTAGTACCTCTTAAAAAGTTGAGTGGTTGAATATCAAGAACACTCTCAGAGGCTAGCTTTGTAATTGATGTAGAAGAAATCATTTCGCTCAACTTTTCCAAGAATGGAGCACCAAACGGACCAATCTTCTCATGCAACTCTCCAGGCAAGGCTCCTAGCTTTTGAGCGGAACACTCAGCGATACTTCTCAAATACAGAATGCTTTTGAAGCTTCTTCTTTGAATTAATTTTAAAGCTGCTAAAACAGCACAGTAAGTCTTAGCTGTACCAGCAGGCCCATCAATAAAGATAAGCTTATTGTCTCTGTCTAATATAGCATCAACGATTCGTTTGTGATTTTCAGAAAGCTCATACTTTTCTACTATATTAAATGCCTTTGTGTTTTTAGATGACATAATCTAAGATATATATGTTTATTAAGTTGAAAATCCAAATTTATGCTTTAAAATAATTGTATGTTCACACTACACGAAGAAACTGACCCACCTATCATATGGGCTGAAAATTTTCTTCCAAGAGCCGTCGTCGACTCTATTTTTAAGGAAATGGTTGACATTAAACAGTATTTTGGAACACCAGTTTGGAAGTTTGGAGATGGAGCAACAAAACTTCAAGACACTTCTACAGATGGTGAAACAACAAAAAATAACCTTAACCACTTGTGCTGGGGTAGCGATATTTGGTTGCCAAGTAATAATATACCAGCAGGTTACACCCTAAACAATCTTGATAAGTTTTTCTTCCATCAAGGTATTCTTAAGTTTATGGGTCAATGTAAGAATAGAGAATTTCAATTAGGTGCTCGTTATGGTTTAAATGGTAGAACCCATATTATTAGTTACGGCAATGGTGGTTATTATAACTGGCATTCAGATGACGGGGTTTACGGACAATCAATTAATGGCAAAGAAATAGCTATGACACCCATCTTTACAATGTCGTATACCCTTGTTAAGGATGAATCTCTACTCAAGGGTGGTAGTCAGCTATTTATGCATGAGGGTAAATGTTATGAATACCCTCTTAAAAATAATTTCTTATGCATCTTCCCAGCTAGATTACATCATGCTTGCTCAGAAGTAATCTGTGATGCAGATATGCCTTGGGAAAATAATCGCTTTAACCTTCAAATATGGACTTGTCAAGATGATAGAAACTAAAATTGGGCTTGGTATTATTACCTGTAACAGACCTGTTTTTCTTAAACAGGTACTTAAAACAATACCTTTTAATAGGGTTGATGAGGTTGTTATAATTGATGATGGTTCACAAGGGTCTGCTGACCCTATTAGTCCACATAGAAATTTAACATATTTAAAGAACGAGAAGAATATTGGGGTGGGTCGTAGCAAGAACAGAGCTATTCTTAATTTGCTTAACAAAGACTGCACTGACATCTTTTTAATTGAGGATGATATTTTTATTAAAAACCCTAACGTCTTTGATGAATATATTAAAGCGAGTAAAGATTCTGGTATTAAACACTTGATGTTTGGTTATCATGGGCCAGCTAATAAACAGGATAAGAAACCAAACCCTAGATTTGTAGTTGAATACAGCTCTACAAAACTCGCATTCAACCCTAATTGTGTAGGGGGCTTCTGTTACTACAGCAGGGATCTCCTGATGAGAATAGGTTTGTTTGATGAGACCTTTGTTAATGCTTGGGAACATGTAGAACACAGTTATAGAGCCGTTCTACACGGCTATCTACCAGCCTATTGGTGGTGGCCAGATATTGCTGACTCTAGTGATTATCTTGAAGAGCTGGCTTGTTCTGAGAACGATTCAACTATCCGGCCAAGATCAGATTGGAAAAAGAACATACAAGATGGAGCAAAGTATTTCAGCTCCATATATGGAGAATCTCCAGTATCTATACCTGATACTAAACAGGAGAATGTTATAAAGCGATTAAAGGACATTAAAACTAAAACTCTATGGACATCGACGTTGTAATTTTAAGCAAGACCTCAACAGAGAAATTATTTGAGATTTTAAGAGAAACTGTAACATCTCTTCATAATTCTGAAACAAATTTTAAATTTAATGTTATTATAGTAGAGTCTAATAAAAAAATTAAAGAAATGTTCGGTAATAGAATTTATGAGATTAAGGCTAAATTTGTAATACCACCTTTACTTGTTTTTAATTATAATTTGTTTTTAAATATTGGGTTACGGGAAACCAAAAGCGATTTTGTATTAATATCAAATAACGATGTAATTTATTTTAAAGACTGGTTTACAGAAATTAAAAAACAATTCGATAAAGATTCAAGTCTACTTTCTGCTAGTCCAACAGATATGAGATGGGAGAGACACTCTCTAGAACATTTTGACGGTAAAGAACAAATATATATTGGCAATAGAGTTTCTAAAGAGTTTACAGGTTGGAGCTTTGTTTTAAATAGAGCTGTTTTTAACTGGATTGGAAGTTTTGATGAAAGATTTGATTTTTATTATCAAGACGATGATTGGGTACAATTGTATAGAATGTTTAATATTAAACATGGATTAGTTTACAATTCAAAAGTTCGCCACTTGCTGAGTCAATCCCATGAGATTGTAGAGAAAGGGAATGACCTTATTAACATGAATAAGCAGCATGTAAAGTATAAGACGAAATGGGATAATTTAAAAGGAAATAAAATGTATAAAAGATTAAGCATACTCATATGCACAATTAACGGTAGAGAGAATTATCTGGAAAGATTGACTCAAAGACTAAGAAATCAAGTAACCCCTGAAGTAGAGGTTCTTGTAGCCAAAGATAATAGAGAAGAAAAAATCGGTATAAAAAGAAACAATCTTATTCACCAGGCAGTTGGAGAATATATTGTTTTTATTGATGATGATGATTGGGTTTGTGAAAACTATGTAAGTAGAATTCTTAAAGCTACAGACTCTAAGCCAGATGTTGTTGGTTTTAATAGCGTCATAACTTTCAATGGAGTTGAATCGAGAAGAGTTGAGATTTCTCTCAATCACAGAAACTGGAGTCATAAAAATGGAGAAATAAATGGCAAACAGCAACCTGTAATTTATTACAGGTGCCCCAACCATTTAACTCCTATCAAAGCCAGCATAGCTAGACAAATCATGTTTCCAGAATTAAATGATCAAGAAGATAGATTTTTCTCCTTAGCCATACCTTCTTTTGCAAACACAGAAGTCTACATTGATGATTACATGTATTTTTACGATTGTAGAGACCCAAAGCGTTATGATGTGCCGCTTGAAACTCTTTTAGAAGAATTAAAATCTGAAAAAGAAATCGTTGAAAGAGCAGAGAGAACAGCTATACTATAAGTATGATTGTAAAAAATATTCCGATCTACGATGGCAATCTGATCCATAAACGATTTGCATATAAATACTTCCGGGACCGTACTTTACCGATCGGTAACATCATCGCGTTTCGGGCACCGATGCATGTTGAAGCTGAGGGCATGATTGATACTGAAGATATATTAAATAATGACTACATATACAGTGATGACGCAGTTAATTTCTGTTGGGAAATACCTAAGATTGACGACTTTGGAGCTGTATCGTTCCAGCGTTTGTTTAATACTCAGATTGCTAATATACTCACAACCATTATCAATAAGCCTATTGAGGTTGACGGGGATGATTTAATTGTGCATGCTGAGCATAACCAACACGGAATCATTCAAACAAAGGGTAAGTCTAGTGTCAGTATCACTCACTTGGTGAATGGAGCAGCTCTAGGTCACACAGCTATTAATATTGTGGCTGGCAAGAAGGCTCCCGCCTTCGCTTATTCGACTAATATGACTCATGAACAGGTTAACGATTTTATGCAGAAAGTTGTGGAGACTTTCTATAAGATGACTGACGATATTTTTATTGCTACTAGTAAGGTCATCTAATGACTATTTTTGATATTATAACTAATATCACTACGTTAAAAAAGAAAGCTGATATTTCTGTTGAAGAAGAACGGGAGTATCAGTTTTTTCTTATTAACCGGTGGTTGAGTATGCACAGTGGTGAGATCGCAACAATTATTAACAACACATCTAATCGGTATTGGATGTGTATGTCTAAAGATGAGCAGAATAAATTTCTTTTAAATGTTATACCTCGAATGAGATACAAACGGATCGAATATATAAAAAAGATAAAAAAAGAAAAGACTAAAGAAGATGAAAATTTAGAATTACTCGCTCGTAATCTGGAGCTATCTCAAAGAGAAATTAAACTATACAAGGAACATGAATAGTTTGCAAAAACTATATTCTGGGCCATTGAAAAATAATTAAAAATAGCTATATACCGTATGGTACCAACGCTTCCTACTAACGTCCCAGTTCCAGTTCATATGCAAAGAACGAGTGCATTAAACTTTGATAAGCATGCTAGTGATACATTCACGCTTATTGATGATTTCGTTCTCGAAAACGTTCTAGATAATATCATTCTTGTACGCTACGTAGACACTCCTGATAGTAATCAGACTGTGATGAGAAATGGTATTCTTGTACCAATCGATCATACCAAGGCAGCCTGGAGAATTGGGCAAATTATCCTTGCTGGGCCAGGTTGTAAGTTTCTTAAGATTGGGGACTTTGTTTGCTTTCCAAACGACAAAGGTATTCCAGTCTCTAATGTTGCAGTCAAAGGTATTGGCAAAATTAAGCAGTCCATCTTCTTGGATGAGACTCGTATTTTCGGTGTGTGCTCTAAAGCAGAAGAGCCAGCAACTACATTAATCGATAAGTAATTAGGTGAAAGTTAGTCTAAACCAACTAAAACTCCTTCTTCAGCAAAACGTAGTAGAACTCAAGTTCGCCAGGCGCAGACCGCAGCCTGGCGAACCTCTTTTTAGAAGAATGCTTTGCACTAATAGCTATTCTCTTCTCAACAGCACCAAAGGTAGAGTTGGTTTAAATTATAGACCACCCAACCAACAGCTAGACTATAACCCTGACTTAAAAGGCTTAGTTGTTACCTGGGATATTTTTGAGCAAGATTATAGACAAATAAATGTAGCAGCCTGTCAAGTTGTCGCCACAATAAAAGCTAATGACGAGTTTTGGAAATATTATAATGAGAAGCTGGCATTTATGACAGAAAAACAGAAAATTGACTTTATGAGAATTTAGTGTAATTATTATTTGTGATAGATAGTCTTATACTAGAACAAAAGCTGCATAAACACTTTCAAAAAAACATAAAAATAGTTTTAAATGAAAAGGTTATAAGAACAGGTAAGTTTATCTTATTTGCCCCGAAGGAATATTATTTAGTTTTTTGCATATCGTTTAATAATAAAAACAAATATTTAGAAATTCCATTGCCTTTCAGAATGATGGAGACTCCTACTGGGCTATTATTTGACTATAAAGTTGAGCTTTTGACAGACGATATCACTCTAAAAATTAAGGTAGAAGAATACTTCAAACTTTATAAATCCAAATTTCTGAACAATAAGCTTGCTTTTCATTTCTTCTGACTCTATACTCAACGTAGTGAAACAGAAAGACATCCTATCAGCATTTCCTAGTAACCACACCCCTCGTGAACAGCAGGTAGCTGTATTAAAGAAGATTGAAAAGTTTCTTAGAGGGGATAAAAAGTTTCTTATTTTATGCGCACCTACAGGTTCAGGTAAATCGTACATCTCTCGCACAGTAGCTAACTTAACAGACTCTTGCAGCAAAGACTTTAAAGACTTTGTTGATGCCTATTCCATCTATCAAATGGATCAATCTGGAGATTTTTCGAATCAAGAAGAAATTGATAAGCAGAAGCCATTTGGTTCCATGGTGTTGACTATCTCTAAGAATCTTCAGAATCAATACAAAGAGTTTTTTGATGATTCTGATATTCTCAAAGGCAAGTCTAACTACCAATGTACCATTGATGAGACTAAGGATGTTGAAATCGCTCCATGTGTTGTTGTTGGAAAGATTAAAGAAGATTGTTGGAAGAAATGTATTTGTCCGTACTACGAAGCTCGGAATCGAGTTGTTACTAGCAACTTTGGTATTCTTAACTATAGTATGTTTCTGGCCTTACCAGACCAGCTGAAGCGCAAAGAGCTTTTAATTTGTGATGAGGCTGCAGAGCTGGAGGATGAGTTGGTGAAGCGCTTTGGGTTTGATATTAGTTACGACAGGTTGGGTCAACTTGGTGTGCATACCCAGAAGCTTGCTACTGATGTACCTAATCGAGTCATTGAGTGGCTTACTAATCTTTTGAGCTCCATTGAAGAACAGATCAAGGCTCTTACTGAGAAGCGTAACAAGAGAGAGCTTACTGAGACTCAGCAGAATAAATTGCGCGGGCTAAATAACATCTTGCATTCAGTTAAAACTGTAACAGGTCATTGGAATGATTGTAAGTATGTTATTGAAAAGTCTGCTACAGGAGTTGTATTGTCTCCTCTGAAAGTAGATAAGCTTTCAAGTCATATATTTGATCATGGGCAAAAGATTATTCTGATGTCTGCGACAATTATTGATCCTGTTAACTTTGCTAAGAGCCTTGGTATTACAGATTATGAGTATATTGAAAGCCCTTCTTCTTTTGACCCGAAGAAAGCTCCAATATATGTTCATACTAAGTATAAGCTGAATCATGCTAACCTTGAGCAGAACTTGCCTCATGTATGTAAGATTACGGAAGAACTAGTCGATAAGTATAAAAACGATAAAGGTATTATTCATACTCATTCGTTTAAAATTACTGAATATGTAAAAGCTAAGTTTGATACTCATGGTGATCGAATGCTGTATCGTACTCAAGGCAAGACTAACGAAGATATTGTCAAGGAGCATACTGAGTCTAGTAAGCCTACTGTACTAGTATCTCCTTCGCTTACTCATGGGGTGGATCTAAAGGATGAATTGGCTCGATTTCAGATTGTATTAAAATTACCTTACTTGCCGCTGGGCTCTAAGCGCATTGAAACTCTGTTTAAGCTGGACCCAGACTGGTATGAAAATAAAATGCTGAGCAGTCTTGTTCAGGCTTGTGGGCGCGGAATTAGAACTGAACAAGATCATTGTGATACGTACATCCTGGATGGTACGATTAAGTTTGTGTTAATGAAGTGTAAGCATAAACTACCTCAACATTTTATTCAGAGGTTTCAATAACGTAATTAGCTAAATCTGCTGTAGTCATATTCTGTTTGGCGTAACTGTATAGTTCTTCTAAGAGTTCATAATACTCTGGAGGCACTTTACAGTTTTTCGCATATTCATTTGTCTTTAAGATAAGCTTTTTTGGCCAGTTTGATAATGTATTTCTGGGACAGCTTTCTAAGTCTATAAAATAGGGTATGCACCTATTACCTAAAATTTCATAATGTCTTAAGCAATCCCAACCACCCTTCTTAAATGTTACTCCAAAATATGATTTTTGATAGTCTTCATAGTAGCTTTGCTCTGTTTTAAAAATATAAGTTTCAGGCTTACCAGGGTACACAGTACCAAATAATTTTGTTTTTTGTGTATTAGAACCTGTATGTAAAATAGAATCTGGTATGGCCATTGATATAGGCTTTATATCAGACCTCTCAAAGTATAGCTCTCTTTTAAAGTAGGTGCCTTTTTCTGCTACTGATTCTAATATTAACTCATGATCATCCCCATCAATCATGATAATATCTTTTTTGCTGTAGACTTGCTCAACCTGTTGTAAGAACATTTGATCTCTCCAAATAGAAGAGTAGAGGATTTTATCATAAAAGTGATTCAGAATTTTTTGTTTAACACCCTCTGCAAAATCTATAATAGGTCCTTTAATAACTTTGCCACAAACAGTAAAACCAGGCACTTTAACAACTCCTTCCCATTTGCTGTTAACAATAAATTTATCGTCCCAGCCAATGCCAGCCATTAAGTGAAATGGGGCTGCATAAGTATACAGCTCCACATCTTTATTATCTGCTAGACCCAGGTACAGCATATTAGATAAATAGTCAGGTTGAGCAAAATTGTTGATAAATAAAACTTTCAACATATAAAAGCATAACAATTTATAAATATCTGTGTGAGAGATCAACCATTCTATTTTGAAATAAAAGATCTGATTACGCAATTCGTTGCTGCCTTTAACTCTGTAGTTATAAATCGATATGATAAAAACAGAGAACCTGATGCAAAAAAGCTTAGAGTTTCCTATGTATATGCCCCGAAGCAAAGAGTGATTCAAGACTTAGTTAACAAGTCAATGCATCTTACTTTACCGGTAATAGCAGTAACAATTGGTGGTATTCAAAGAGATAGTTCCAGAGTATTCAATAAGATCTTAGGTTCTTTCTATGCCAATAGTGGAGCAGGATCAACTGACTTCTTACCACAACCAGTACCAATTAACATAACTGTTAACATGAGTATATTGACCAAATACCAAACAGATATGGATCAAATACTTAGTAATTTTATTCCTTACAGTAACCCATATGTAATAATATCTTGGAAAATACCATCTGCTTTCGTTCAGGTGCCACAAGAAATAAGAACAGAGGTGTTATGGTCTGATAATATCAGCATGGTTTACCCTACAGATGTTGACAGTTCAACCCCTTATAGAGTATCTGCAGATACTTCCTTTACAATTAAAGGTTGGTTATTTCCTAAAAGTCAAGAGCCTGCTAATAACATTTTTGTTATCGATACAAACTTTATACCTGTTTCAGGTTTTGAAATTGAATAAAATATGCAAACAGAAACTATAACAATATCTGCCTTCCCGATAATTAATTATATCAGACCCGCAAGCGTCGGAGTAAACGCAACTAATAGAGAGGTTAATATAACGGGTAATTTTTTATTTGTTGACACAATATATCTAAGCGCAGCAAACAATTTAAATTTTAATACCCTTTCTACAGTTTATGTGGACTATTTTACTCCAACTGTTTTGTTTAATTTAGGGTATTTAACAACAACTGTGAGAAATCTTTCAGCATTGTATCCTCCATTTTCAGGCGCAATACTTCCAACATGGAGAAAAGTAAATGATAGTAACATTGTTTTAACTTTACCCCCATTGAGTAATTTTAGCGATAATGATGCCATTAAAATAATAACTAAAAATGGTTCTGGGTATTATAATCAAAAAGGAATTACAGTATAGAGTTGGCCATAATTAATTCAAAAGCATAAATAATTTTATGGCAATTGATGGTTCATCAAAAAACGACACAATGGGTCAGGTAATGAATATGATCTATTCAAAGCTCCCTTACTCTTCCCCTTTGAATAATGTCGACCCGTTAGATGTAATTAACCCTAAGTACAAGCTGTTTTACGGCATGGGCTCTAATAAAGCTCAGATGTTGAACCGACAAGCCATCTCTACACCCAAGATGGATACTCACCCCATGGGTGGTATTACCATTGATAAGAATTACAGCCAGTTCATGTATGCCAACGTCGACTTTGATAAAACAAGACGTTTGCTGGAATACAGAATCATGGCTCAGTTTGCTGAAGTAGCTGATGCTCTGGATGAAATATGTGACGCATTTCTTAACAAAGATGAACATAATGAAATGGTGAAGCTGAATCTTCGTAACTTTCAACATGACGAAAAGGTTACAACCATAATCAATAAAGAGCTACAAAATTTTTTACACAAGTTGGATCTAGAGGGTAGAGGTTGGGAGTATATCAGAATGCTGCTAATGGATGGTGAGCTCTACTTTGAAAACGTGGTGAGTCAAAAAGAACCAGACAAGGGTATTCTAGGCTTTATTAATGTACCATGCGAATTAATTGATCCAGTATATGAGAATGTACAAAACCTTTTAATAAAAGGCTATTTGCTTCGTAAGCCAGATGCAGGTAGTTCCAAGACTGAAGCTAGTAAGAGACAATCAACCACTGGTAAATTTGAATTAATTCCAATGGAAAAGAACCAGGTTATGTATATTAATTCTGGTATTTGGAATCAATCAAAAACAATAAGAGTACCATTCATTGAGAATGCCAGAAGAGCTTACCGTCAGTTATCCCTAATTGAAGATTCAATTATTATTTATCGTTTAGTAAGAGCACCTGAAAGGCTGGTGTTTAATGTAGATGTTGGTGACATGCCTAAACCTAAGGCAGAGGCTTACTTAAAGAAGTTAATGAATAATTTCTGGAGTAAAAAGAGTTATGATGCTTATAATGGCTCGCCTGTATTGACCTACAACCCGCAATCTATGATGGATGCTTTTTGGTTTGCAAAAAGACAAGGCGGAGAAGGTACTACAGTAACAACTCTTGCAGCTGGACAGAATCTGGGTCAATTAGATGACTTGAACTACTTTATTAAGAAGCTGTATAAGGCTCTTAAAGTACCGGTAACAAGATTAAATCCAGAAGATACAACAAACGACTCTGCTACAATTTTAAGAGAAGAGCTGAAGTTTGCTAATTTTATTATAAGATTGCAAAGAGTATTTGCAGCTGGAATGAGACCTGCTTTTATTACTCAGCTGAAGCTTAAAGGGCTTCTGGAAACCTATGACATTCTGGAGAGTGATATTCAGCTAGAATTTGTACCACCAACTAATTACTACGAACTAAGACAAAACCAAATACTTGAATTAAAGTTTGCTAACTTCGGTCAAGTATCTGCAAATGAAATGTTTTCCACTTCTTTTGCCATGAAGAAGTACTTGGGTTGGTCTGATGTGGATATTAAGGCTAATAGAGAGTGGCTCAAGAAAGATGCTGGATTGAAGTGGGAGTTGGCTCAGATAGTAAATACTGGCCCTGATTGGGAACAGAAACAGACTGAAACTACCTCTGCAGACGGTCAAATCGCAGGCTTTGGTGGAGGTGGTGGAGGCATGGGCACAGGCGCTGGCGCAGGAGCACCTCCAGCATTTACTCCAATACCTGGAGCTGAAGGTAGTCCTGCTCCAGGTACTGCTCCAGAAGGTGGCGCTGCTCCAACACCAGCACCAGGAGCTGAAGCATCTGCATTACCAACCTAATTAATATATGTCAATACCTTGCAACCCAGTAACCTACTATCAAAACACTAATCTAGATACTAAGGTTAATTCTTATGAAAGATTAGCTCAAAGAATTGGCTTCCAGTTAGGAGCACCTGTGCTGAAGTTGGAAGTTACTCAAGATATAGTTTATGAGAACATTTCCATGGCTTGTGAGCTGTTTACCAAATATGCAGGTTATACTGAAGAGTATTTAATTTTTGATAGCGCGTTATACGATGGTAACGCTGGAGTTAAACTGGACACATTGTTTACTTTAACTCCCATGATGAGCGCTCTCTCAGCAAACTTCGACTACGATTTAGATAACTACAGAAAAGTTGTTGATGTATTTTCCGTAGACCAAGGTACAACTACTGGTACAAATACTTTGTTTACTATTGAGCAATCATTGGCTCAACAAACATATTTTAACTTCTCTCTAGGCAACTATGGCTTCGATCTTACTACTTGGCATATTACTCAAATGTATATGAGTACTAGAAATAAGCTTTTAACTCAGTATTATTATTTCTACTTTGACCCTAGAACCCAATATTTAAAAGTTATACCGGACCCATCTGTACAAACGGTAACTAGTCGTTGGTTTGGGTTAATTGGGTGTTATGTAGAACGTCAATTAAAATACATTGTCATGGAGCCTTGGGTACAGCAATACTCATTGGCGCTCACAAAGATAGCCATAGGTCAGATAAGAGGCAAGTATGCAGGGCAAAGTTTGTTCGGTGGCGGGACTGTTAACTACAATGACATGTTGAATCAAGGTTTAGCTGAAAAAGAAAAACTAGAAAATCAATTATTTAATAAGTCTACCCCAGGCTTTGGAGATTCAGAACCACCATTATTCTTTGTAGGATAATGTTTAAAGTTGGTCAATATAAAAAGGGAATTTACAAGCCTGTAAACAGGAAAAAATATCTTGGCACACAAGACCCTGTTTACAGGAGCAGCTACGAGCTGCATTTTTTCCGTTGGTGTGATAACAATCCAAGAGTATTAGAATGGACATCTGAGTCTGTTGTTATACCCTACATGTCGCCTCTGGATAATAAATTTCACAAATACTATGTAGACAATAGCATCGTTTACAAAATAAATGAAAACACTGTGAAGAAATTTCTTGTGGAAATAAAACCATCCAAGCAAACCGAACCACCAAAAAGACATGGTAATAAAAAAGATAAGACGTTCATAATTGAAGCCACAACATATGCAAAGAATTTAGCCAAATGGGAGGCTGCAAAAAAATGGTGTGAGGGAAAAAATTTCGATTTTTTAATCATAACAGAAAAACAATTATTTCCAAAAAAGTAACGTTATTTTTTGCAGGATGATAAAAAAGCCTGAAAAATATCAACATTTACTATAAATAATTTTATAACTATATGCCACACAGACTATTAGTTGAGACTCCAGACTTCGGCAGCTTTACCTATATTAAGGAAGAGAAGAACTTGCGTGATGGAAAAGGTCCAAGATTATACATTGAGGGACCTTTCATGATGGCCAATGAAGTCAATAAAAATAGACGCCTTTATGACTTAATGGAAATGGTCTCTGAAGTAAAGAGATATTCCGATGAGATGATTAAGTCAGGCAGAGCGCTAGGTGAATTAAATCACCCAACTACTGTGGATATAGATCTTTCAAGAGCCTGCCATAGTGTACAAAATTTAAGGCAGGAAGGCAATTACTTTGTTGGTAAATCCCTTGTTCTGAGTACTCCCATGGGTAAGATTGTTCAAAATCTTATTGATGATGGAGTAACACCTGGGGTTTCAACTAGATGTTTAGGTCAGTTAGAGCCAGACGCTATTAAAGAAGATGTGAATAGAGTCAAGAACATGAAGCTGGTGGCCATTGATGTAGTTGCAGACCCTTCTTGTCCCAAAGCATTTGTTAACGGTATTCTTGAATCCAAGCAATGGGTGTTAAGTGATGCTGGTGAACTTGAAGAAGCTTATAATAAATTTGAAAAATCTATTGGTAACCTGCCTCGCAAAGATGTGGATAAATATTTAAGAGAGCAGGTATTAATTTTTATCAATAAGCTTAAATAATTATATGGAAACTCAACTTATTAAAGCATTTATTAAGCAGGTAGGAGTAAAAAATTACTCTGCGGCTAATAAATATTTACAACAAGTCTTAGAAAATAAGATTAAAAGCCGTATTAAAACAGCTTTAAACAAACCACTTTTTTAACATATGTCAGCTCTAATTGAAAAATTAAAGGAAGTTACCAAGGATATTCTTAGTGAGGAATCACTAAATCAGATATCTGAGGCATTCGAGCAGCAAGTAAACAAGGCTGCTGAGGATCGTGCAAAATTGCAACTCGAGAGTTTATTGGTACAAGTCGACGAAGATCACTCTGCTAAAGTAGAGAAGCTCGTAGAGGCTATTGACCGTAACCACTCTGAGAAGCTATTAAAGGTTGTTGAGGCAATCAATGAGAACCATGCTGGCAAACTCAAGACTGTTGTACGCAAGTACGAAAGAGCTCTTAATGAGGATGCAGCTGGTTTCAAACAATCTCTTGTGGAATCTATTTCCAGCTACCTCGAGGCTTACATCGAAGAGAATTTACCAAAAACAGCCATTGATGAGGCTGTACAGAACAGAAGATCTGCTCAGGTTCTAAACGAGCTACGCAGCATGCTGTCAGTCGACTTGGTGCTGGGCAAAGAAACCATCCGTGAAGCGGTCATGGATGGTAAGCAAAAGATTGATGAAAGCTCCAAGATTATTGAGACACTTAAGTCTGAAAACAAGCAACTTAATGAGTCTTTCAATAGAGCCTGCTCTAATTTAGTTTTTGAACAAAAGACATCTGGTCTACCAGCTAATAAGAAATCTTATCTAGTCAAGGTATTCAAAGGCAAGTCTGCTGAGTTCATTAAAGAAAACTATGAATACACTTGCAAAATGTTCGAGAAGAACGAGCTCAAAAACCTCGAAACCTTGACTGAACAAGCTGTATCCCAATCTGTTTCTAGAAATCTTGATCGCCCTGTAGTTGAAGAAAACTCACAGGTACTCGAGGAAGGTACATCAGATACATCTGATCACCCTCCATTGAACATGTACATGCAGGAGCTTTCTAGACACTAAAATAATTTCCATTGAGGCAAAAGCCTGATTATGATTTGACATCATATAATGTCTAAAATAAAATAAACATATGAAAAATATCAGACCTTCACAGTCCTATATTTCTCAAGATAGAGCCAGTGTTCTTCTTGAGAAGTGGTCTCCGGTTCTTGACTTTAATAGCAAGAACGTAAGACATATCGAAGACGACCACACTCGTCTTAACACTGCCATTCTTCTTGAGAACCAAGAAAGATGGTGCATTGAGGAATCCGGAGCCAACGTTTCTGGATCTACAAGTTCAGCTTTCGGTGGTGCTTATGCTGCTAATGGCGGTATGGGTGGTTTCGGTGCAGCTGTAAACAACTCCTCTGGACAAACAAATGCTGACTGGTATGCTACCGGTGATGCTCGTTTGCCAAAGATCCTCATTCCGATGATTCGTCGTACCTTCCCTGAGTTGATTACCAACGAAATCGTTGGTGTTCAGCCAATGAGCGGTCCAGTCGGTCTTGCTTTCGCTTTGCGTTACAAGTACGACAATGACGTGCTCGGCAGCCAGATCCCAGGCAAGTACAATGATGCTGCCTACGGCAACCCTGGACCTTACCCATGGCAGGCAGCTGCTGCTGGTGTAGAGAGCCCAGGCAACACTGGCACATTCGGTGGTACCTATTCTGGTGAACTTGGTTATCAATACCTAGACACTCGTTTCACTGGTGCTTCTTCTGCTGAATTAGCTACCTATGCTGCTAACAGTAACTTCGAGATCATCAGTCAAGATCAAGGTGTTGCTCAGTTGCTAGCCAACTATGAGTTTACTTCTCAGATTCCAACAGCTTCTATCTCCTTCGAGAAGACAGCCGTTGAAGCTGGTACACGTAGACTTGCAGCTCGCTGGTCCGTTGAGTTGGAGCAGGACTTGAAGAACATGAACGGCATTGACATTGATGCTGAGCTCACAAACGCCATGAGCTATGAGCTACAAGCTGAAATCGACCGTGAAATGGTTATCAGAATGATTCAAGTCTGCTTGAAGTTCGCAAATTACGGTTCTGTAACAAGTTGGACAGCTTCTGCTGCTGATGGTCGCTGGTTGGCTGAACGTAATCGTGACTTCTATCAGAAGTTGATTGTTGAAGCAAACAGAATCGCTGTTCGTAATCGCCGTGGTGCTGCTAACTTCATCATCGCAACTCCAAGAGTTTGCGCAATTCTCGAGGCTCTTCCTGAGTTCAGCTGGATGACTGTTGATGGTAACGTCAGCACTCAGCCAACAGGTGTTGCTAAGGTTGGTACAGTTGGTGGACGTTTCCAAGTCTATCGTGATACTCGTACCGATGCCCAGAACCTAACCGGTCAACGTACTTCAGTTGAGTACGCTCTATTAGGTTACAAGGGACCAGAGTTCTATGACACTGGTATCATCTATTGCCCATACATCCCTGTCATGGTGCAACGCACAATCGGCCCTAACGATTTCGCTCCTCGTGTTGGCTTGCTAACCCGTTATGGTGTAGTCGATAACATCTTTGGTGCTAACTTGTATTATACATTGATTGTTGTTAAGGGTCTAGGCATTGCCTTTACCCCAGCAACATCTGTTGTATACTTCTGATCTTAGAAGCAATAGTTGTTTAATAAAAAAGGCCGATCGAAAGATCGGCCTTTTCTTTGTCTACTGTCTACCAGTTCGAATGAACGGTACATATGGATCAATCAAAGCATTTTCAATCAGATTGATATTAGAGGCTCGAATAGGATTGATGTCAATGCCGCCACGACGAACATAGAAGCAAAATACAAGCAGCTCTTCTGGGTTAAAATTATCCCATAGTCGCTTATAGATGGCCTCGCAAATCTCTTCATGGAAGTGACACTCATCACGGAACGACACAATATACTTCAGAAGAGAAGTCTTATCCACAAGGTTATTTGACTTCATATAAATATACACATCACCCCAGTCAGGCTGACTAGTAACCTTGCAGTTAGACTTCAACAGCTTAGAGTTATAATATTGCTTAACTGGCTTAGTAGTAACCTCGCTAATCTTCAAGATCAAAGGATTCTCAGAGTATTCAGTAAACTCACTATCAATACCGAAATCAATCTGATTCTCTAGATTAGGGTAACCAGCAAGATTATCATTTACCACGTTCTGAAATGTCTTAAAACAAGTAACAGTAACATCTGTTTCTAATAGATCAGAAAGATCTTGACTAGCAGTCTCTTCAATAAACTCAATTGCGTCCTGCGCAGTATTAATATAAGCTCGCTTCTCCATATTAAAGGTATTAAAGTACAGCTTAATAGACTTTGACTCAACAATATACTCAGAGTCACAATTATACGTGATCTTAGCAACTACACTAACCGGACACCCATTAGATAGCAATGTAGATACTTCATAGGCATTCCAGACGTCATATCCAACGAATGGAAGACTATCGTTTTGAATACCCAAATAGGATCGGTTGCGTTGACGAGGCTCACGAACCAGCAAAGACTTGTCGTAAGTAGACTTATATGCGCTAGTCTTGCCAAGATGTTTTGTAATGTCGCTCATATTTTATTCTTAATTATTATAGCAGCCTTCACACAATTGTCCAGCAGATTCTGAATAATTATTTTGCTTCCGGATGGGCTTGCCAGCATCCAGATCCACCATAATATTACAGTTGTTGCACGCGCTATACAACATACCAATTTTCATAATTTCTAATCGCTCTTCAACAGAGCCATTGAGTACGCAAATGTTATCATACCTATCCAAGAACTCCCTGGTATATAAGTCAATGATGTCTTGTCTAAACTCAGCTTTAGTACTTCGAACCCCATCATCAATTAACTTTACATCTG
>Ga0315294_10001340_pt1 | contig 26699 bp, 22 predicted proteins | sample YL17G13_40_MG_FD_203626 | JGI IMG/M metagenome (GOLD analysis project Ga0315294, IMG submission 203626) | Sediment microbial communities from Yellowstone Lake, YNP, Wyoming, USA - YL17G13_40 | ecosystem: Environmental > Aquatic > Freshwater > Lake > Sediment | place: USA: Wyoming | collected... | reverse complement strand
GTGTTTTTGAAAAAAAATGGTAAAGAGGACAAGGAGACAAGAGTTTTCTTTTAGTCATTTTTGTATAATGGGTTGCGGAAAATCAGGTGCGGAAGGGGGAAAACGCGAAAAATTCAAATCTTCGTTTTTGGGTGAAAAATGAAGGTGAGAATGCTCAAAATGGTTCGACAAGCTCACCACAAAGCGCTGAGAAACGACGACAAAGTGATACAAAACGCATACAAAGTGAGGACAAACGAGGGGTATTTTAAAACACGTTTTGCGCGCGAAGCGCAGAACAAAACCACAGGACGTGAAATCACGACACAACAGGAGAATAATCAGCTTATCACCGCTCACAAACCGCCATCTGTGAGCTGTCTTATGATATGACTAACTTTATGACTGCAAGCTCCTTTCTTTCCGTCTTCGCTGCGCTACGACGCGACAGGGTGTGAAAAATGCGTTTCACACGGTCTAATATTATACCACAAATTGGGACAATATTCCATTTTTAATTTTCCATTTAGGAGGGGAAGAGTGGAGACGTTTTTTTTCCTGTCCACTCGGCTTGCGGCGGGCAGGATTCCGACGAGCTCTTGTTGGCCCATTCTCATCCGCCCGCCGATCCGAGCGATACAAGTAAAAAACGGGTGGAAAATGGGGTTGGAAAAATGGAGAAGGGGAATGTATAATTTGGGGCATATATTTTTCGGCGTAATAAGAAAGGACAATGGCAAAGACCAAAGCAAACGAGAGAGAATTTCAAGGCCAAGTAATTTCCTGGATAAAAAAACAAATTGACCACGGGGGTTTGCCTTTTAAAAATGCAATAAATGACCCGGGTTTATACGGCTTGCCAACAACAAGATTTCCCGATGTATTGCTGACATTAGATTTTGAATGCAGAGAGCCTTTTTGTGGATGGGAACTAAAAACACCCGAAACAGACATTAGAGATAGTGCGTTATTAAAAGATGCTGTTGAAAAAGCCCAAACGATAAAGGCAAAATACTTTGTAACGTGGAATATGCAAACTGCAATAATCTGGCAAACACCAGAAAAGAGCAGAGCAACGGTTACAGAGCAATACAAAAAATATGAAAGAACCGACCACAGAATAACAGATGTAAACGACATACGCGACCCTGACAAGGCGCTATTGCTTGAGGATATGTGCGTTCGCTTACTGCTTGATTTACACCGTTTATATGATGATGAAAAAGTTAATCTGCATATTGCGGATACAACGGTTTTTGTAGGAATAGTATCAAACGCAAGCGACAAGATGAGCGTTCTGCTATTAAAAGATTTGCACCGGCAAAGAAGCAGCAAAACTTTTGAGGTAAAACTTAAGGCGTGGGCAGCCAAACAAGGCATCAGCAGATATGATGACGAATACTGGAAGGTTTTAAGCCAACAGATTGCTTACAGGATAATCGGGAAAATTCTGTTTTATGTCAGTTTGAGACGGAGCAGACTTGAACTGCCGAAATTTGAACTGACGAAAAACAATTACAAACAGGCAACGCAGCAATTAAGAAATTATTTCCAAAAGGCACTTGAGGTTGACTATCAGGCGATATTCGAGCCAGATATTACGGACGAGATAGAACTATCGCATCAAACAATTGATATCGTAATCGAACTTACAGAGAACCTAACCCACTGGTCTTTTGAGCTTGCACCGTTAGACGTTATAGGAAAAGTTTTTGAGGATGTAATACCGCAGGAGGCAAGGCACACTTTAGGGCAGTATTTTACGCCAGAAAATCTTGTTGATTTGATTGTAGCTTTTTGTGTGAGGGGTAAAGACGATTATGTAATGGACCCGACCTGCGGAACAGGGACTTTTCTTATCCGCAGTTATAACAGACTCAAACAATACGGACCAAAAGCCCATCACGAGCTTTTAAATCAGATATGGGGATTTGACATAGCAGGATTTCCGGCGGAACTTGCGACAATAAACCTTTGCAGACAGAATTTCGGAGATTATCTGAATTTCCCGCGCGTTTTGAGGAAAGATTTTTTTGATGTAAAGGTCGGGGACGAGTACGAATTTCCGCCGCCCAAAAAAGGCGCTAAAATTCAGGAAAGAGTAAAGGTAAAAATACCAAAATTCGATGCGATCGTCGGAAATTTCCCGTTTATAAGGCAGGAGTTAATAGAAAAGGTTGAAAAAGGATACAAGAAAAAGTTAGAAACGGTCTTGTCTGCAAGCTGGCAAGAGACCTACACTGAACTTTTCAATAAAAAAACTCAAGGCGCCAATAATAAAACTGTCCACGAACTACAATTGTCGGGACAGGCAGATATTTACGCATATATGTTTTTCCATGCTGCTGCGCATTTAAAAGAAGGCGGCAGAATGGGGTTTGTTACTGCCAATGTGTGGTTGGACGCGGAGTACGGGTATGAATTGCAGAGATTCTTTTTGAATAAGTTTAAAATTGTTGCGATATGTGAAAGCAGATGTGAGCCTTGGTTTGAGCAGTCAGCAGTAAATACTGTTTTTACTATTCTTGAGCGGTCGGATGATATAAAGGCAAACAGTGAAAACTTATCGCGTTTTGTAAAGTTTAAAAAACCGCTAAAAGAATTATTTCCGCAAGATGCGTTGATTGACGCACAGGCAAGATGGATAAGACTTGAGCAGTTTGTTGACAGGATAGACGGGATTTGCGCGAATGGTCAGGTGACAGATAAAAGGTGCAAAAAGTTTGAAAAGATAGAATCTGAATATGTCAAAGAGCCGGAGATTATATCTTATGAGGATGAAGATATAAGGATGCGGATTATAAAACAGGGGGATTTGAAAGATGCGGTGTATGAGTTAAAACAAACAGTCAAGTGGGGTAAATATCTGCGTGCGCCGGATATATATTTTGAGGTTATGAAAAAGTGCGCGGATAAATTTGTGCCGTTAGAAAAAGTAGCGGATATAAGGTTTGGAATAAAGACCGGTATAAATGAATTTTTCTATTTGACCGATGAGCAGATAGAACACTGGGGCATAGAAAAGGAATTTTTGAAGCCGGTTATAATTTCCACAAAAGAAATTCCTAACATTTTTGTGTCGGAAGAAAAATTATCCTGCAAAGTATTTATGTGTAACAAAAGCAAAAAAGAACTGTTGGGGACAAACGCTTTGAAATACATAAAATGGGGTGAAAGCCAAACAGCAGGAGAAGGAGGGCCTAAATGGTCGGATGTGCCGTCAGTACAGGGCAGGAACAATTGGTATTCTCTTGCCGAAAACAAGGTGTCCGATTTTCTTGTTTTACGATTCAGAGATAGAAGACATTATACCCCAGTAAATAAAAATAATTTACCTGTTGGAGATGTTGTTTTTGTCGGCGAATTCATAGAAAAGAAATACAGCGAATTTGGATGCGCCTTTTTGAATTCTGTATTGACGGCTTTATTTTCTGAAATTTATGGCAGGATAAATCTTGGAGATGGTCTGCTTACAACATATGGGCCAGAAATTTTAATATTACCCTTGCCTTTTAATGGTTTTGAAAACTTGCCTAAAAGTACTATAGATGAAATTATTCAGAACTTCCGGAAATTAGGCAAACATCCGGTATTGCCCTTTGATGAAGATATAAAGCGAAAGAACAGAATTAATTTTGAAAAAGCAATATTCAGATGTTTAAGTCTTGATGAAGAAGATTACAAAAAAGTCTGTGCATCGGTAAATGAGTTAATAGAAGAACGTCATTCAATTCCCAAATTGCGTACAAAGCAGAAAAAGAAACGTGTTGAGCAGGATTTAGGGAAACTGAAAGAGGAAATAGCGGAAGAGATTCTTTCTGGCGGGGTAAAGAGATTTCCAGACGGATTTATGAAAAAGGGCTGGTCGCAGGTAGAATATGAGGAAATGGATGTGCCTGCGGATAAATTAAGGCTGGGCGAAAATTTCTTCGGCAAGCAGCAGATATGTCTTGAAAGCGGCGACAGTTTTATGGAAGTTAGCAGCGAAGAGAGAGGGAAATTTATTGTCTATGCGAAAAAGAAGAATGAGTTTGTTATTAAAGTGCCGCGAAGTGAAACGGTAGTAAAAAAAGCCGTTCAGGAATATGAGATATATTTAAAAGAATTACAAAAAGAATTTATAAAAGCTTTCATAGAGCAGAGTGGCAATGTGGCCGTATCAGAAAATTTGACAAAACAAATTTTCGACGAGATTGATTTGCCATATTTAGCCGGCGATTGAAAAAGATGAAAAGAGACCGCTATGCAATGGCTGCAAGAACAGACTCAAAACAATTGCTAACGATGTAAAAGAAAAATACAAGACAAGTCCTCCGCAGACCTGCGGGGAGTCGATGGAAATGAATTGAGAGATTTTCTTTCACGCCCTGACGGGGATGGCTACACTATGGCGCCGTTGGGGGCAATGGTCGGCGGGGCGTAAAATTTCGCAGGTATGAGGTTGCCGGTATGATTTATGTATATCTGGTTTTTCTGTTGATTTTGAACGCCTGCTGGCTGACGGGGGTCTTGTTTGCGCTGCCGGGCAATTGGCTAATGGTCATCACCACTGTCTTGTTTGGATGGTGGCGATGGGAGGATGGGATTTTCGGCGTTGCGGTTCTGGTCGTCGTTGCGCTGCTTGCTTTGGTCGGTGAGGCGGTCGAATTTTTCGCCGGCGCCGGCTCAGCCAAAAAAGCCGGGGCCGGGTGGGCCGGCGCATTAGCCGCCATCGGCGGGATGATTTGCGGGGCGCTATTTGGGACGTTTTTGATTCCTGTGCCTGTTCTGGGAACGCTTTTGGGGGCTTGTGTGGGGGCGGGGTTGGCAACCTGGGGCGTGGAGTGTTTGAGCGGCAAAGCTCACGATAAATCCGTCAAAAGCGGTCTTGGCGCCGGCGTTGGCGTGGTTGTCGGGACGACGACAAAATTTCTGATTGGCTGCCTGATATGGCTGATTATCGCCGTCGCGGCGGTTTTGTAAATTGGCAGGGTGAAATTCTCAGGGAACACATCCTTGTCCTTTGGGGGCAAGAGATTTCTTGTTGTATAAGTCAAAATTGCATCTTTAATGTCTATTATGAGTATGTCTATATTTTTATCGTGGTTATGTTGCTGAAAAAATCTTGACACAGATAAAGGTATTGAGTACTCTACAAAGCTCTTATCCGCCGGCGTAGGCGGATATCCAACGGGTTTGGTTCGGTTAGCAAGGTTAGGCCATAAGCGATTATTGTGGCACTATGGCCTCGCGAGAACCGGAATTTTCACGTTGGATGATAACGAAAAAACCGTTTACAAATTGGAGGTAAGTTTCTGTGAATAAGGAACTGGCCCGCGAACTCATCAGTGCGGGCGTGCACTTCGGTCATGCCGTCAGCCGCTGGAATCCCAAAATGGAACCCTATATCTTCGGCAAGCGCGGTATGATTCACGTCATCAATGTCAAGGAAACACTCAAGGGAATTTTGGTCGCCAGGAAATTAATAGCCAATATTGTCGCTTCCGGCAAGGATGTGGTTTTTGTCGGCACCAAGCGGCAGGCCCAGAAATCCGTGCAGCAGGCCGCCGAGGCCTGCACAATGCACTATGTCTCCCATCGCTGGCTGGGCGGAACGCTCACCAATTTCCGCACGATTCGCTCCCGGGTACAGCGGCTGGAAGAGCTGGAGGCGATGCAGGCCGATGGCCGGATGGAAGCCGAGAGCAAAAAGCAGGGTTCCCGCCTCAAACGCGAACTCAAAAAGATTACCGAAAACCTCAGCGGTATCCGTAAAATGAATCGTCTTCCCGGTGCGGTGGTCGTTGTCGATGTCCGCAGGGAATATATCGCGCTTCGCGAAGCGAGGAAACTGGGCATCAGCACCGTCGGCCTGATTGATACGGACGCCGACCCGGATGCGGTGGATGTTGCTATCCCGGCCAACGACGACTCACTCAAGGCTATCGAGATTATACTCAATGAATTGGCCCAGGCCTGCGTGGAAGGCAAGACGATGGTTAAGGCCGAGGAAGGCGCAGCCCCGCCTCGTCATGCGCGGCCGCGTTCCCGTCGTCGGGTGCTGGCCAGCGCCGGTGAATCCGAACCGGCTGCCCAGAGAAGCGGTGTTTCCGAGCCGACTCAGACCGAAACGGCACAATGAGGGAACGACACAATAAGTTTAGCCCCGAGCGCTGCGTGTCCTGTTCACCCTGAGTGAAATCGAAGGGAGCGCAGCCGAAGTGGCGGTCGGGGGATTTTCTGAAAGATAATGTGGGAGTGATTGACTATGACGGGAATACCCGCCTCGGCGGTAGTGAAACTGCGAAAAATCAGCGGACAGGGGATGATGGACTGCAAAAAGGCCCTTGAAGAGAGCGGCGGCGATATGGAAAAAGCGCTGGATTTGCTTCGCAAAAAAGGGCTTGTCACGATGGCCAAGCGTGCGGATAAAGAGACTTCCGAAGGCCGGGTCATCAAGTCCGTCAGTCCCGACGGCAGGGTCGCGGCGCTGGCGACGCTGTGCTGCGAGACGGACTTTGTGGCCAAGAACGATGATTTTGTCTCGGCCTGTGAAAAACTGGCCCGCTGTGCTTTAGCCGCATCGGCTGACAAAGGCGCAGACGCCCTGACGGATGTTGCGGTGGACGGCAGGAAAATCAGTGATTTAATTACCGAGCTGGTCAGTAAAACCGGCGAAAAGACGCAGGTTGGCAGTTATGTCCGTTATCGGCTGAGTGGCCCCGGCGTTATCGGTTCCTATGTGCATTTCACCAGCAAGGTCGGTACGCTGGTGGAGATAGAGACTTCCGACGACAATGCGGCCAAAGCCGTCAAGACCGTCGCCGACGAAATCGCGATGCACGTTACCGCGATGAATCCCGTGGCCGTGGACCGCGGCTCGGTGGAACCTGCGGTTGTGGCGCGTGAGCGGGAAATCGCCGCCGAGCAGGTCAAGGACAAGCCCGCCAATATGATTGAGAAAATTGTCGATGGCAAGATGGCCAAGTTCTTCAAGGAAAACTGCCTGGTGGACCAGCCGTTTGTCAAGGACGACAGCAAAACCGTCTCGGAGGCCCTGACGCAGGCGGCCAAGACCGCCGGCGGAACGGCAAAAATAAAACGCTTTGTCCGGTTTGAAATCGGCTGAAGACTCTGGTATAATCAAAGGCAACGGAAACGCTGCCTTTTTTATTGAAGAGTTTATAGTGAATAGCTGATAGTTCATAGTTATTACCTCATAACTGTTTTAAGGACAAGAGTTTTTTTCTATAGACCATAAACTGATTTGCAGGGACGGCTATTATGGGTAAATCAACGCAGTATAAACGCGTGCTTTTGAAACTGTCCGGCGAGAGTTTCTGCAAGCCGGGCGGATTCGGCATCGAAGGAGAAGCGCTGGAATCCATCGCCGAGCGCATCACCCGCACCTGCAAATTAGGCCCGCAGGTGGCTATCGTCGTTGGGGGAGGAAACTTCATCCGCGGGGCCAGTTTCTCCCAAGCCAGCCATATTCCCCGCACGACCGCCGACTATATGGGGATGCTGGCGACCGTCATCAACGCCTGCGCATTACAGGAAACACTGGAGCGACTGGGGCAACCGACGCGGGTCTTAAGCGCAATTGCGGTTTCGGCGATTTGCGAGCCATTTATCCGCCGAAGAGCTGTGCGTCATCTTGAAAAAGGACGGGTCATTATTCTGGCCGGCGGGACGGGAAACCCCTTTTTTTCGACCGATACCTGCGCTGCGCTGCGGGCCTCGGAACTCGGCGCCGACCTGATGATTAAGGCCACCAAGGTTGACGGCGTTTATACCGACGACCCGAAGAAAAATCCCAAGGCCAAAATGATTGAGAAACTGACCTATCACGAGGTGCTGCAGCGGAATCTCAAAGTGATGGACCCCGCGGCGGTGAGCCTGTGCTGGGAAAACAAAATCCCGATTGTGGTGTTGAATATCTTTATGGAGGGCAATATTACACGGGCCTTCCACGGCGAAAAAGTCGGCACAATGATTTGCGAATAATCGGGTCTGAGCCGCAGACCCGCTGGAATAGAATTTCTTTGACGGAGTGAAAATTATGTCTGCTAAAGCGATACTCGCCGGGCACGAGAAGAACATGGAAAAGACGGTGGAGATTCTTCGCAATGAGCTTCGCGGTCTTCGCACCGGCCGGGCTTCGGCGGGGCTGGTGGAACATTTAATGGTGGAATACTACGGCACGCCCACGCCGCTGCGGCAGCTTGCGGCCATTGCCTGCCCGGAAGCGGCGTCGCTGGTCATTAAGCCCTTTGACGTCGGCTGTATCAAAGATATTGAAAAGGCCATTCGAGCCAGCGACCTGAGTCTTGCGCCGATTTTGGAAGGCAAGATGATTCGGCTCAATGTCCCGCCGCTGAGCGAAGAGCGCCGAAAACAAATCGTTGGCCAGGTCAAACAGCTTGGCGAACGGTCGAAAGTGAGCATTCGCAATATCCGCCGCGACGCCATTAAGCAGCTTGAGGACGAGGAAAAGGCCAAACGTATCACCGAGGATGAACGCGATAAAGGCAAAGAGGAAGCCGATGACCTGACCAAGAAATGTGCCGACGAGGTGGACCATATCGTCAAGACCAAATCGGATGAAATTATGACCGGTTAAGTGCGCGCGACGCACACCTGCGTCGTGCTGTTTTTCATACAGATCAATTGGCCGTTCGAAAGAACGGATTATAAAGAAAGGACGGCTGTACCGATGGTTGCGCAAACCCGTTCCGTAAATCCCCGTGAAAATGGAAGACCTCGAAAGCGGTCGAAGTCGAAACGTATCGTATCGTGGCTTGTCGCCGGGATTATCGTGATAATTGGACTGGGGGTATTATTGCTGCCGACGCTTTTATCCACATCGCTCGGCAGACAGATTATCATAAGACAGCTTGATAAATCTCTCGACGGGACGATTGAAATCAAACAGATGTCCATCGGCTGGTTTTCCGGTCTGAGGCTGACCGGCGTAAGTTTCAAAAACAAGGCGGGCACCACAACATTCAGCGTCGATGAAATCCACGGCAGGCCCAGCCTGCTGTCGCTGCTGCGGGGTCGAATCGGACTAACTGACGGTCTGATTGACAAGCCGCGGGTGGAGCTGATGGTTGTGGATAAGCCGAAAGGCGCTTCTGCTGTTTCCAAATCTTCGGCGTCTTCAGCGCCCCTAAAATCGTCTTTCGGTATGTCGGTTGCGCTGCCGCTGGACCGGTTGGCGCTGGAGTTGCGGCAGGGCAGCGCCGTCATCAAAACCGAGCAGCCTCCGCAGAAACTGGAATTCAAAAATATCTCCACACAGGTCGATATCAATCCGGTCGGCCGGACTTCCAATGTAGCGATGGCTCTGGCGGTGGCCGGAGCCGGCGAACCTGGCAGCGTGAAGGCCAGTGCAAGCGTCACGCCGCAAAAGGGAATGACGCTGGCAGGCACGTCCGGCCAGATGCAGATGGAACTGGTGAATGTGAAGCTGGAGGATTTCAAGCCGCTGCTGGCCCTGGCCGGGCAGAAGATGGATATCGCCGGATTAGTCAATGCGCAGGCCCAGGTGAAACTGACTGACGGACGATTCGAAAAAATCCAGGCCGACGCCACGGTGGAAAATTTCAAACAGACCCTCGATGGCAGGACGACTGCGTTCGATAAGCCCGTCAAGATTCAGGCCCTGGCCGCGATGACCGACAAGGGACTGCGGGTGGATAATTTGAGTGTGGATTCTTCGTTCTGTACCGCGACGTGCAAAGGCGATATGGCGTCGCTGAACTATCAGGCCAAGGCGGATTTGGCGGGTGTGCAGACGTTCGCTTCACAGTTTGTTGATTTTGCGGGATATCAACTGGCCGGGGCTTTGAACGCCTCCGGTTCGGTGAGTGTCAGCGATAAGATGATTGCGGCGAAGGGAAGCGCCGATTTTCAGAATTTGACGGCGGCCAAAGGCGCGGACAAAATGCCCGCCACCGCGCTGAAGATTGATTATAATCTGGTACAGGATTCGGCGGCGGAAATGCTCAAGGCTTCTTCCATTACCGCCGTGATGGATGCCGGGACGGTTGAGTTGAAAGACGTTTCGCTGCCGCTGGAGCCGCAGAAAATGATGCAGCTTTCCGCCAAAGCCGACATATCGCTGGATTTGCAGAAAACCCTGACGATGGCCAGAGTATTTGTTGCCGATAAATTGCCGGGGGATTTGACGCTGACCGGCGCTCTGCATTCAAAAGTGTCCATTCAGCCTAAGGGCGATGAGATCCAATTCCGCACCGACAATACCACGATTCAGAATCTGGTGGTCGGACAGCGCGGTCAGACGCCTTTCACGCAGGACGTTTTGACACTGGCTGCCGATGGTTCTGTGAATCCTGAGACGAAAAACTACGCGGTTAACTTTGACCTTGAAGGCAAAAAGGCGCAGTCGCTGATGCGGTTTAAGGGCGCCGTTGCTCAAAAGGCGCAGAAAGAGCAGACGGCAGTGAACGGCGACATTCAGGCCCAGTATGACTGGGCGGATGTGACGGCGATGGCAAGACCGTTTTTGCCTGCGGGGCTTTCGATGGAAGGCAAACGCAGCGACAAAATTTCATTTTCCTCCACGTATCCGACGGCTCAGCCGGATAAGATGACGGCCAATCTCGATGCCTCTGCGGCAATGGGGTTTCAAAAGGCCGATTTGATGGGCTTGAAGTTCGGCCCAACGGAATTGAAACTGGATGTCAGGCAGGGCAAAGCGGCGGTTAATCTGCCCGACGCCGACGTCAGCGGCGGCAAGGTGCGTTTCAGCGGCGATGTGGATTTGGCGGCCAAACCGATGAAACTGACGCTGCGTCAGCCGATGCAGGTGGTGGAAAACGTCAAAATTGACGACGTCATCAGCGAACAGCTTTTGCAGTATCTCAACCCGATGTTCGCCCGCGGCACCAGCGTCAGCGGTATCGCCAATTTGAATTGTCAGACGCTGGTGATTCCGCTGGCCGGCGGCACGCCAAAGGACGTTCTGCTGGACGGCACGGTGGGTCTGAAGGACGTGCGGCTGCAAAGTCCGCTGCTGCAGATGATTGGTCAGGCCGCGGGGGAGAGTATGAACCTGTTCTCCATTCCGCCGACGCCGTTTACCGTCAAAGACGGCATAGTGCGGTACACGGATATGCCGATGTATTTTGGTGAAAAGTATGCCCTGCATTTCCGCGGCACCATCGGGCTGGATAGAACACTGGCGATGGATGTGGAAGTGCCGTTGTCTATCGGCGGCCGTCGCCAGGCGGCGGATAAAATTATTTTGCCGCTGAGCGGTACGCTCGACAAACCGCGCCTGAATACTTCTCAAATGCTTAAAAAACAAGGCGAAGAAGTGATTAAAGACGTCATTGAGGAAGGACTGAAAAAGATATTAAAATGATTTGATTGACGATTTGGGTTGCGTTGTTCCGTGCAATCGTCAATCGCAAATCGGCAATCGAAAATCACAGATGGGGAGTGAATTATGGACAAGTTTTCGTCTATCTGGTCTGCACAGGACGGGGCACAGAAAAGCGGCATAACGCTGTGTTTTCGTGTTATCCGGCACTGTTTTCGTCTGCTGATTCTCAATCGCTGCGGGACGCAGGCCGCGGCCCTTTCATATCACACGCTTTTCGGCGTAGTGCCGCTGGCGATTGTGATGCTGATGGTTTTTCAGATGTTCCCGGCGTACAAGGATATGGGCGACAAGGTCAGACAGCTGATTTATGACCAGATGAATCTAACCCGCATCACCTATCCGTCGGATACGCCCGGCATCGAGTCGATTACACTGGCCAAAAAAATTGATGAAATTACCGGCCAGTATCTCTCCGGTCTGAGCACCGGGGCGATTACATTTATCGGCGGGCTGCTGACCATCTGGGCGGCAATCGGCTTGTTAACGACGATTGAAAAATCCTTCAACACGATTTGGGGCGTTCCCCGGGCGCGGGACATTCTGCACCGCACCATCAATTACTGGGCGATTCTGACGCTCGGACCGCTGCTGCTGGGCCTGGGCGTCTATCTGAACACCCGGTTCGCGTTTTCCCAATCGCTGCAGGAAAACATATTCAAATTCATCAGGCCCGTTTTCAGTTTTGGCCTGAGTTTTGTGCTGATGTTTTGTCTGTATGTGTTTCTGCCCAACGCCCGTGTCAGAGTCGGCTCAGCCCTGCTGGGGGCGATGGTCGCAGCGGTACTCTGGACGGCGGTGAAAATCGGCTTTGGATATTATGTCAAGGAATACATTCCTTATCAGGCGGTCTATGGCATCATGGGATTGATTCCCCTGGCGGTGTTCTGGATTTACATTGTCTGGTGGATTGTGCTGCTGGGGCTTCAGTTGGCTTACGCCGCTCAGCACGTCCATTCGCTGGACAAGGCCGAGCGATTGGCCAAACTGCGGCAGGAACAGGCCAGTTTTGTTGCGACCGAACAGACGACCTTTCAGATTATGCGGGAAATTTTGCTCGCTTTTGAGGACAAAAACCGCAAACCCGTCACGCCTTCTGAAATCGCCGACGCTACGGCGCTGGCCGAAGATTTTATTGAACGCATTCTCGATAATCTGACCCGTGCGGGCCTGTTGTGCAGAACATCCGAGCCGATTGTCGGCTATGTGCCTTCCACCGACGGCGGACATATCACGCTGGCCGATATCAGCCTGGCGATGGAAAAATCCTCCTTCCAGACGCAGAATCCAAAACTTCAGCAGGCCCTTGTCCATGTTCGCGCGGAACTGGAAAAATACAGTCTCAAAGATATTCTGTAATGGACAATGACACAAAAAAATGATACTGTTCCGCTTTGTGGAAAACCCGTTTTTAGACCCCGAAGGGGTCGTAAGTATAATAGCCGGAGGCATAAACCCCCGGGAAAAAATGATTTCTTTTTTAGAAAACAGTTAATATAGTATCTGTTGCGGAAAAATAAAAACGGAAATGTCATACCCGCGAAAGCAGGTATTTGGTACGAATAACTGGATTCCCGCCTGCGCGGGAATGACAAAAACCCGTATCCGCAACAGATACTAAATAGGAGATGTTCGGATGAAAATGAACCAGCGATACGTTTCATATCTCATCGGGTTAATGGTGATGGCGGGTATTTCAGCCGCCGCCGACAAACCGCAAAAACAGGCATGGCTGGATATGTCGCTGTCGTTTGAACAACGGGCCGACGACCTCGTTAAACAAATGACCCTCGACGAAAAAATCGGCCAGATGATGAACGGCGCTTCGGCCGTTGAGCGTCTGGGGATTCCCGCCTATAACTGGTGGAATGAGTGTCTGCACGGCGTGGCCAATAATGGGATAGCGACGGTCTTTCCGCAGGCTATTGGGATGGCCGCCTCGTTTGATCCTGAATTGATGCTGCAGACTGCGACAGTAATCAGTGATGAGGCCCGCGCCAAACACCACGAAGACGTCCGTAAGGGAGACCGTAAAATCTTTAAGGGATTGACCTTCTGGTCGCCCAATATCAATATCTTTCGTGACCCGCGATGGGGTCGCGGTCAGGAAACCTACGGCGAAGACCCTTATCTGACCGGGCAAATGGGAATGGCGTTTGTCAGGGGATTGCAGGGTGATGACCCAAAATATCTCAAAGTTGTTTCAACCGCCAAACACTACGCCGTTCACAGCGGTCCTGAACCGCTGCGGCACAGTTTCAATGCCGTTGCGAATAAACGCGACCTCTATGAAACGTATTTTCCGGCGTTCCGCGACCTCGTGCAGAAAGCCCATGTCTATTCCGTCATGGGCGCATACAACCGTGTGGACAGTGAATCGGCATCTGCCAGCCAGATGCTGCTGGAAGATGTGCTGCGCGGCAAGTGGGGATTTGAGGGGTATGTCGTTTCAGACTGCGGTGCGATCAGAGATATTTATCTGCATCACAAAATTGCCAATGACGCCGAAGAAGCCGCCGCCATCGGTGTCCGCCGGGGCTGCGACCTCGAATGCGGACGCACCTATACTGCATTGAAAGAAGCTGTCCGCCGCGGTTATCTGACCGAGCCGGAGATTGATATTTGTATCTATCGCCTGATGCTGGCGCGGATGAAACTGGGTATGTTCGACCCGCAGGACAAAGTCAAATACGCCCAAATCCCGTTCACTAAAAATGATTCGCCCGAAAACGACGCCGTCGCGCAGAAAATGGCGCGAGAGTCCGTCGTCCTGCTGAAAAATACCGGCCTGCTGCCGCTGGATAAAACAAAAATTAAAACGCTCGCCGTCATCGGCCCCAGCGCCGACAGCGTCCGCGTCCTGTACGGCAATTACAACGGCACGTCCTCGCATCCGATTACCGTTTTGCAGGGGATTAGAAATGCCGTCGGTCCGGGTGTACAGGTCCTTTGCGCCAAAGGCTGCGAGTATGTCGAGGGTTACCGGGAACGCATCAATGCAGCACCCATTGCATCCAAGTATCTAAAAACGCCGGAAGGAGAACCGGGTCTTAAAGGCGAGTATTTTAATAACAGAAATCTTGAAGGTCAGCCGGTCATGGTCCGTACGGACCCAATGGTGGACTTCCAGTGGAATCATAAATCGCCGACATCGGATATAGTCGGCCGGGGCGAATGGCCTGCGGATAAAGCGGTGTCTGAGGATAACTTCTCTGTCCGCTGGACGGGTAAACTGCTTGTCCAGGAGACAAGACGCTATGAGCTGAGCGTGACGCAGGATGACGGCTGTCGGCTGTATATTGACGACAAACTGCTGATTGACGATTGGACCGAACATGCCGCCCGCAGTCAAACGGCCAGAATCCGACTGGAGCAGGGCAAAGAATACAATCTCCGTCTGGAATACTATGAGGCCGAGACAGATGCTGAGGTGATGCTGGGCTGGGATTTTGAGCAAGCCAAAGAGGAAGATACATTTGATCAGGCGATTGAATATGTCAAAAAAGCCGATACGGCAATCTTTGTCGGAGGCCTCAGTCCCACGCTCGAAGGCGAAGAAATGAATGTGCCGTATCCCGGCTTCAAAGGCGGAGACCGCACCGAAATTCAATTACCGCAGTCGCAGGAAAAAATGCTCCGGGCGATGCGCGCCACAGGCAAACCCGTGATTTTCGTAATGCTGACCGGTTCGGCGATAGCAATCAACTGGGAACAGGAAAACCTGCCGGCGATTGTGTGCGGGTGGTATCCCGGTCAGCACGGCGATGCCGTAGCCGATGTTTTATTTGGAAATTATAATCCTGCCGGACGTCTGCCGGTCACATTTTACAAAGCCATCGACCAGCTCCCGGCATTTGAAGATTACAATATGCAGGGCAGGACATACCGCTATTTTAAAGGGAAACCGCTGTATCCATTTGGTTTTGGTCTGAGCTATACGATGTTTAAATACTCCGACCTGAAAATCGACAAGACTCAGGTCAAGCCGTCCGATACGATTGAAGTTCGCTTCACGATTACCAACACCGGCAAAGTCGATGGCGATGAGGTGGCCCAGCTTTATGTCCGTGATGTGGAATCCACACTGCCGATGCCGGTTAAGCAATTACGCGGCTTTCAACGCGTCCATCTCAAGGCTGGCGAATTAAAAACAATCACCTTTAAGCTGACGCCGAATCAGGACATGTCTTATTATGACGTGAAAAAATCTGATTATGCGGTCGAGGCGGGCGACTTTGAAATCCAGGTCGGCTCTTCCAGCGCCGACATCCACCTGACCGGCGCAATCCGCGTTCAATAAAACGGAAGAACCATTTGATATGGTTCTTCATTAATATTATTGCAGTATTGCGCCAATCAGAAATTTCAGGCCGAAGCCAATCATCGCCGCACCGCAAAAGCCGAGGATGAGTTTTTGATTTTTCGCACTCAAAATCGCCGTGCCGTGAAACGCTGTCAATGACAAAATCGTCAGCCATATCAAGTCGCACAGCCAGTGAACGATGGCGAAAATAACCAGGGCGTACAATCCAAACCCCTTAGCTTGCAGGGCCAGGTTCAGTCCGACGGTGGCCCACCAGAACAGGAAATACGGGTTTGTTGCCGACAGGACAAAGCCCGTCAGGAGGGGGTTTGATGTGCGGACTTTTTTGACGTCAAATTCCGGATGCGTCAGCTCACGCAGGGTCATTGCGCCGAGGTAAATCAGAAACAGTCCGCCGAGGATGCCGATGCCGATTGCCGCAATGCTGGTTTTCAATACCGTCCCCAGACCGAGGATAAGCAGAAAAATCAGGGGGATTTCCACGATGCCGTGGCCGACGGCGACCCAGACGCCGGCCCAGCGGTTTTTGCCGCCCGCCGCCAGCGTCGCGGCGGTGACCGCCCCCGGAGCCATCACGCCAGTCAGTGAAATCAAAATTGTTTGAAACAAAAAGGGAAACACGCCACCGCTTTCATATCATCGAAAAAACGGCTTTTTGGCGGATTATTGAAACAAAACGCTAATATCAGCCGTTAAATGATTATACCGTGGCAGGATATGCGGGCAATCTCTATATAAAGGAATAGAACCCGAAATGACAGGATGTTATGGAGATAGTGTGTTTTCAAAGACCGGAATAGGATGTTTCCGGATAGTAATGACCGGCAAAAACTTGCAATAAGGTTGGGAATTAGGTTAGAATACCTACTTTGCGTCGGTATTATTTTCTGAATAAAGGTACAACTTATGAAACACCGGATAAGAAAAATTGTATGGTTGATTCTGATTATCGGGGGGATTATCGCATCGGTCGCCTGGTATTCGCATCGCTCCAACGGTTCGTCTGTTTCTTACCAAACCGCTAAAGTCGAACGGGGCAACCTGCTGGCGACCATCAGTGCCACAGGTACAGTTGAGCCGGAAGAGGTGGTTGATGTCGGCGCTCAGGTGACGGGCAAAATTAAGACTATTGGCTTAGGCAATGACGGCAATGAAATCGACTATGGTTCGATAGTCAAGAAAGGTATGGTGCTTGCGCAGATTGACGATTCGCTGTATGCGGCGGAGTTGGCTTCGACAGAGGCGCAGTTGCAGCAGGCTCAGGCGGAAGAATCGAAAAGCAGGGCCGACCTGGAGCAATTGCAGGCCAAGCTCTACCAGGCACAGCGCGACTGGGATCGTGCGCAGAAGCTGGGGCCGTCGGAGGCGCTGGCGCAAACCAGTTATGATTCTTATCAGTCCGCGTATGAGGTCGCCAAGGCCAACGTGACAGTCGGTCAGGCCAGTATTATACAGGCGCAGGCGTCCATCGCCTCGGCGAAGGCGACACTGGATAAGGCCCAGCGTAATATGGGATATTGTCAGATTATTTCTCCGGTTGACGGCATTATTATCGACCGTCGCGTCAATACCGGTCAGACGGTGGTGTCGAGTATGAGCACGTCGAGTCTGTTTTTGATTGCCAAAGACCTCAAGCGGATGCAGGTCTGGGTGTCGGTTAACGAAGTGGATATTGGCAAGATTTATGAGGGGCAGCCGGTGACATTTACGGCGGATGCGTTTGCGGGCCGTGTTTTCAAAGGGCAGGTCAGTTGTATTCGTCTCAACGCCAGTATGACGCAGAATGTGGTCAGTTATGTGGTGGAAGTGAATGCCGACAATTCCGACGGGACGCTGCTGCCGTATCTGACGGCCAATGTGAATTTTGAATTGCAACGGCGGGACAATGTGCTGACGGTGCCCAACGCGGCGCTGCGATGGGTTCCGACGAAAGAACAGGTATCACCGGAGCAACTTGATTCGGAGGTGGTGAAACGGGTGCTGGGTGCGACGGCGGCGATGATGGGGCCCCCGGGCGGCGGGCCGGGAATGTCGATGCCGACGCGGGCGTCGCGGACAGAGACGACATCGGATATCGGCGTGGTCTGGGTTCGAAATGGGACCTATGTTCAGCCGGTTGAGGTTCACATTGGTGTCTCGGACGGAACCAAGACGGAGATTTCAGGGCAGGGTGTCGAGCAGGACCAGGCGGTGGTGGTCGGCGAGCAGACGGCATCAACGGAAAGTTCAACCGGGACGACGACCAATCCATTCACGCCGCAGTTCAGAAGACGTTAGCATACTGCACTCCAAAAGATACGGTCGCGCCGCGGAAATGATTATGCCGTTAATCGAAATGAAAGACATCTTTAAGACGTATTACATCGGGGATATCGAGGTGCCTGCGCTCAAGGGCGTGTCTTTGTCCGTGGAGCGCGGGGACTTTGTCGCTCTGATGGGGGTGTCGGGGTCCGGCAAAAGTACGTTGATGAATATCCTTGGGTGTCTGGATCGGCCCACATCCGGACAATATCGGCTGGATGGACAGGAAATGTCGCGGTTGTCCGCCGACGGCCGGGCGCTGGTGCGCAGCCGCAAGGTTGGATTTGTGTTTCAAAGCTTTAATCTCCTGCCGCGCACCAGCACGCTGGATAACATAATGATGCCGTTGTCCTATACCCACGAGAACCTGTCCGAACGGCAGGGACGACAAAGGGCCGTTGAGTTACTCGAGCGTTTTGGACTATCAGATCGGCTCGATCACGAACCCTCACAGCTTTCCGGCGGACAGCAACAGCGCGTAGCGATTGCCCGAGCCTTAATTAATCATCCGCCGATTGTGTTTGCCGACGAGCCGACGGGCAATCTGGATTCTCATACCAGCGAAGAAGTTTTACAGATACTCAAACAACTTAATGAAGAAGAAGGTCTTACACTTATTTTGGTCACCCATGACCCTGGCATCGCTCAACACGCCAAACGCATTATTCGTATCCACGACGGCGTAATTACGGGGATGCAGGAGAGGTCAAAATGAAGACGTATCGTACCATCCGAACGGCTTTACGGGCGCTTCGTCGCAATCCGATGCGGGCGACACTGACGACGCTGGGGATTATTATCGGCGTCGGGGCGGTCATCGCCATGATGGAAATCGGGGCCGGCTCGTCGGCGTCGATTCAAAAGACGATAGCCAGTATGGGAGCCAATAATCTGAGTATTCGTCCCGGCGGGACATCCAGCGGAGGTGTCAATATGGGGGCCGGGAGTATGATGACGCTGACGCCGGGCGACTGCGAAGCGATTATACGGGACTGCCCGTCAGTGCTGACGGCGGCGCCTCAGACCCGCGCCCGGACGCAGGTGATTTATGGTGACCGCAACTGGGTGCCGACCTTTATTTACGGTTCGTCACCGGCGTATTTTGAGGCCCGCGGCTGGACCAATTTGACGGAGGGTCAGATTTTTGATGATCACGACGTCAGCGTTGCCGGGCGGGTGTGTGTGCTGGGCCAGACGCTGGTGAAGAAATTGTTCGACAACGAATCGCCGATCGGCAAAGAAGTTCGCGTCAATAACGTTGGGATGCGAGTTGTAGGCGTTCTGAGCAGCAAAGGCGCCAATATGATGGGGATGGATCAGGATGATATTCTGATAGCGCCGTGGACGACGATTAAATATCGCATAACCGGTTCGTCGATGGGTGGCGTCAATCAGAGCGGCAGCAGTTCGTCGGCAACGAAGAAGCGCGGGCAGATTTATCCCAGCACATCAACCAGCCTGTATCCGGAACAGTCGGCGACACAGCAGACCAATACGCCGATTCAGGTTCGATTTACCAATATTGATGAGATATTAGTGGCTTCACGGTCGGAGGCGGATTCGGACCGGGTGATTCAGGAGATTACAAGCCTGCTGCGGCAACGGCATCGCATCCGCACCGGCGAGCCGGATGATTTTTCCATTCGCAGTATGGCGGATTTGTCCCAAATGCTGTCTTCCACAACCACAGTGATGACGCGGTTGCTGCTGTGTGTGGCGATGATATCGCTGCTGGTCGGCGGAGTGGGCATTATGAACATTATGCTGGTGTCGGTGACGGAGCGGACGCGGGAGATTGGGCTGCGTATGGCCGTCGGGGCGCAGGCCAGGAACATTCTATTACAATTTCTGGTAGAGGCGGTCATTTTGTGTATGATTGGCGGTGCGATTGGGATTGCTTTGGGGCACGGCGGGTCGCTGCTGGTTCGTTTCTTTTTGCGCTGGCCGGTCAAAACCTCGCTGACGGCGATTATTGCGGCTGTGCTGGTCTCGGCCACCGTGGGCATTGTATTTGGTTATTACCCCGCGTGGAGAGCCTCGCGGCTGGACCCCATTGAAGCGTTGCGCTATGAATAGGGTAACAATGAAAAAAGGAAACGATACGATGCGCAGTATAGTTAAACGGCGATTGATTTGGGCCGTTGGGTTATGTTTTTGTCTGCCGTTTATTGCCGGTTGCTTAGTCGGGCCGGATTACATTCCGTACCAGATGGAAGTTCCCAAAGCGTGGTCGAATGTAAAACAACAGGATATCGGCGCCGAACCCAATTTAGTCGGTTGGTGGACGCGGTTTGAAGACCCGACGCTCACCTCGCTGGTGCAGCGTGCGCTGAAGTGCAATCTGGATTTAAGACAGGCGCAGTCGCGGATTCGCCAGGCCCGCGCGGCCCGCTGGGGCGCCGAGGCAGGGTTATGGCCTTCGGCTGACGCTGCTGGTTCGGAAACCCGCAGTCGCACGTCCGCCGGCGTAAAGAGCGAGCTTTACAAGGCAGGGCTGGACGCGACGTGGGAGCTGGATATTTTCGGCGGACAGCGTCGTCAGATTGAAGCGGCCCAGGCGGATGTGCAGGCCGCAGTGGAAGACCTGCGGGATGTGTGGGTGACGCTGACGGCGGAAATCGCGCTTAACTATATTGAGCTGCGCGGTTATCAGCAGGAAATCGTGATTCTTCGGCAAAATCTTCAGGCTCAGCAAAAAACCGCCGACCTGACCCGCACACGGTTTCAGGGCGGCTTTGTCGGCGCATTGGATATGGCCAACGCCGAATCGCAGGTTGCGACCACCGCCGCTCAGCTTCCGCTGCTGGAATCTTCGGCCCGGCAGACAATTCACAGTCTCAGTGTTCTTCTGGGCGGTGAGCCGTCGGCGCTGGTACGGGAATTGGATTCGATCTCAGCGATTCCATCCACTCCATTGCGGGCGCCTGTGGGGGTGCCGTCCGATTTACTGCGTCGCCGTCCGGATATTCGCATGGCCGAGGCGCAGATTCACGCCGCCACGGCGCGAATCGGCGTGGCCACGGCGGATTTATTCCCCCAATTCACCCTGTCCGGCGCTATGAGTTTTCAAAACCAGAAATCCGATGCCCTGTTTAACTGGAACAGACGCATCTGGTCTATTGGTCCTTCGGCCAGTTGGAATATCTTTGACGCCGGGCGGGTGCGTTCCAATATCGAGACGCAAAAAGCCCTTCAGGAACAGTCTTTGTTAACATACCAGCAAACGGTTCTGACGGCGTTGCAGGAGGCGGAGAACGCCCTGATTGCCCTGACCAAGGAACAGGAACATCGCGATGCACTGCAGAAGGTCGTCGAGTCCAACCGCAAGGCGGTGAGTCTGGCTACCCAGCTCTATACCGAAGGCCAGACAGATTTTCTCAACGTCCTGACTGCCCAGAGGGCCTTATATGCCTCTGAGGACGCCCTGGTCAGCAGCAACCGCACAGTTTCGACCAATCTGGTGGCGCTGTATAAGGCGTTGGGCGGCGGCTGGGAAGACCGGTACCCTGATTTGAATACGTGATGAGAGATTATTCGCCGATAATTTTGACCAGCACACGTTTTCGCCGTCTGCCGTCAAATTCGCCGTAGAAGATTTGTTCCCACGGCCCGAAATCCAGTTTGCCGTCGGTAACGGCCACAACCACTTCCCGGCCCATAAGGGTTCGCTTCAGATGGGCGTCGGCGTTGTCTTCGGCGGTATTATGGCGGTATTGCGAATGCGGTTTTTCCGGCGCCAGTTTTTCCAGCCAAGCCTCAAAATCCCGATGCAATCCCGGCTCATCGTCGTTGATAAAGACACTGGCGGTGATGTGCATCGCATTGCACAGCAGCAGACCCTCCCGAATTCCCGATTCGGCCAGGCACTGTTTGACCTGCGGGGTGATATTGATTAACTCCCGCCGATGCGGCGTATTAAATACCAATTCTTTGCGGAATGATTTCATCATTCATTATTATCTGCGCCGGACTCGAAATGTCCACCGTTTTCACTCCCAGCGGGGGATACCGATATTTTCTGACTTCAATCTTGACAGAAACGGGGCTTTGTCTTAGGATTCTGCGGATAAATCCGCCAAAGCGACAGGGCGGGTAAAATCAGAACAGGAGACCCTATATGGATCGGTCCAATGCAAATTTGAGCATAGAATATATCGGCGGCGTGACCGTGGTGGTTCCGACCGACACCAAAATCCTCGAAGAAGAGCAGATTCAATCGCTGGAAAAGACGTTTATGTCTTTAATTGAACAGAACGCCGGCGCCCGGCTGCTGATTGATTTTTCCCATGTGCAATTCCTCACCAGCTCGGTGCTGGGGCTGTTGATTCGTCTGAGTCGCAGAGTCTCTCAGGCCGAAGGGCGATTGCGACTTTGTTCGATTGCCCCCAAGATTCTCGAGATATTTAAGATTACGCGATTAGATAAAGTGTTTGAAATATATAAGGACCGCCAGCAGGCCCTCGAAGGCTTATAAAACTTACGGCAACCTCTGAAAATTAAAAAGCCCGGAGCGTGCCTGTGGTAGGGGCGGTTCGCGAGCCGTCCTTGTGCGTTTTGTCGTTCTGCGAAAGGGTGTCGCAAAAAATGGAGTCCGGGACTGTCTATACGAAATCGTGGGTTTTACCCAGTACCGTCCTGACGGTGGGGCAGGTCTGCCGGCAGCTTTTGGAGCAGGTCCGGCGGCGGGGTTTTGAGGAGCAGGATATTTTCGCGATTCATTTGGCTCTTGAAGAAGCTCTCACCAACGCTATTCACCACGGCAATCACAATGACCCCGAAAAGACGGTCTCGGTTGAATGTCTGATTACGCCGGAGAAGTTCGACATTTCCATTGCCGACCAGGGGAGCGGCTTTGACCCGGAAACGCTGCCCGACCCGCGTTGTGGGGAAAATCTCTATAAAACCGAAGGCCGAGGCGTTTTGCTCATCCGGGCCTATATGGATGTGGTCGAATACAACACGATGGGTAATTGTCTTCATCTGATTAAATACCGCGGCAAAGCCGTCCCACACAAAATCTGAAGTGAGTTTATAGTGCAGAGTTCATAGTTCATAGTTCATAGTTGAGAGAAAAAGCCGACGCGAGAAGGGGGGAAAATGGCGGGGGGTAAATTTTTCTGGATTAAAAAAGGAGGAGTTATTTGGGCGGCTTTTTGTTCCACGGGCTTGCGCCCGTGGCTTTATTATGTCGCCCTGAAAGGGCTTCAGATAGAATCGCCTGCGGCGATAGCTAAAATAAACAGACCCCTCACCCCATAAAGGGGATTCGGGGTGACGCACAGAGCAAGTGGGGGAATTCAGGTCCGATAAAGTTTTTGCTCGATTTGTAAAATCCATTTTTCAGGCAAAAAACTGCGTTGGTGTCTAAGTCATCCATTTTTTTGGCCGATATGGCTCTGTCTTACGGTATTGGAGTTTTGGCAGAATTATGGACGGCATATATAAAGCAATTTTGTCATCTTCGCGGACGCTGCTTGAGCAGTTGGGTCATCTATTGCAGGCCGAGCAGGCGGATTTTGGTCCGTTCTGGGCGCTGCTGGACGAACACGGAAATGTTTGTGCCGGGGATGCTGGACGGCTGGCGGAATTTATTCCCGATTTCGAGCAGGTCCGCCGGTGTTGTGTGCAGGTGGATGACGGTTTTGACCCGGCGATATGCCCGGCCAAAGACGCGGTTGCTGTCGTCGGTCAGTTTTGCACCGAACACACCCATTGCGGATATATGATACTGGTTTTGCCGGGCTATACGCTCGATACGGCACAGGCCAACATTGGAATCATTGAGATAGCACTTAATCAGCTCAATCTACTGGTCGGAATGATCGAAAAGAACAATCAGCTTCATCAGGAACAGTTGAGCCGACTTTCCAAACAATCCCCCGTTTTTTCCAACCGCTAAAAAACGAATCCCAATTGTGTCACCCCTTCGGGGTTGTCGATTTTTTGATTTCATTTTCCGGGGGCTTCCTTCTTCGCCAAGGCTACGGCGTGACAAGCCGATGCGACAGGTCCGTCTTTAATATCGGGCGGCTTTCCCCCTTCGGTCGGGACAAGGGCGCCGCCGCGCTTCTGTTTCGACGCGACAAGTCGCGGGAAGGACAAGACTGTATGGGCTAAAACCTATACAGAGCCAATCCGACTTCTTTGGGGTTTTGGTTGCAATCGTGCGGGGGTGTGCTATAATCCTCATCCGCTGAACGATAAGGGTGTGACTATTTCGAGGATAACTTGCAATTTCTGGTATATCAAAACGGGAAACCGGTAAAGGATGTCGTCCTGTCGGGGGCGTATCTGTTTGGAATGGATATGGTGCCTCTGCGGTATGTCGAGTCGATTACCTTTGGAAATGGGGTGATTGATTGTGTCCGCAAGGGCGACGATGCGGCGGGACTTGCGCTGCTCTGGCCGGTGGAAGGGGCTGGGACGTTTTTACTGCCCACCACCCGTCTTCCGGAGCGGCAGGAACCTTACGTTCTCAACGTTGAGTTGGCGCGTGCCCGGCTGATGCAGATTACCCTCAAGCGGGAAGACTGGGCGTTGTTCGAGGAGATGGACAAATTCGCTGAGCCGGCTCACGAGGCGCAGGATTTGTTCATTCAGGCGTTACAGCACATTTCCGACCCGGCCAAGGCGTCGGTCCTGGCTGATGAGGCGCTGAAGAAAGGGTTGCTTTTTTCGGAGAGGCTGTCGCTGCGGTACGCCGAGCAGTATTTGACGCTGCGTTTTAAGAACCGGGGTTTTGGAAAACACACGCTGGGCTGTTGTATTGAACCGGAACGAATAGGGGATAAGCGGTACAGCAAATGGCTGCTGGAGATGTTCGGTTTTGTGACGGTGCCGGTAAACTGGAGTCAAATTGTTCCGGAAAGGGGGAGATATAATTTTTCCGCCCTCGATGAGTGTATGGATTATCTGGGCGGCAGGCGATTGGCGGTCAGTTGTGGTCCGCTGTTATGTTTTGAGGCGGGTAAAGTGCCTGGCTGGCTTTTGGACCAGAAACCCGGATTTGAAGAGGTGCGCGAACAGGCCTACGAGTTTGTCGGCAAAATAGTGAGCCGCTACGGCAAACACGTGCATTTCTGGACGGTCATCAGCGGAATGAACGCCAAGAACTGTTTTGGATTCACATACGAGCAGATGATAGAGATGACCCGGACGGCCTGCCTGGCGGCCAAGACGGCGGACGCCAAAGGGCGTCGTATTATCGAAGTCATTTATCCGTGGGGGGAGTATTATGCCTGGGAGAAAATGACAATGCCCGCGATGATTTACACCGATGTGGTGATTCAAAGCGGTATTAGTTTTGACGCCTTTGGGCTGGTGCTTGAATTCGGGAAAGATCAGCCTGGTATGCATATTCGGGATATGATGCAGATTTCATCCCGTCTGGACTGTTTTGCCGCGTTCAATAAACCCCTTCATATTACCGCAGCCGTGCCTGGGGCGGCGGTGGAGTGTGCCAGAGTCGGGACATGGAAAAAGCCCTGGGACCAGGCCGTTCAGGCCGAGTGGATTGAACAGTTTTATAAAATCGCCCTCGGACGGCCGTATGTTTCCACCGTGACGTATGCTCATCTGGTTGACGAGCCGAACGCTTTTGTTTCCGCCGCCGGGCTGGTGGATAAAAATCTGACTCCCAAGAAGGCGTTTCTGACCGTCGCAAAATTTCAGAAAATGATTCTCAAAAGCGCCGCCGCACCGAAATAGGAAGGTATGAAACCGACGAACGCTGTTTCAACCGCATTTCACACGGAATCTTCCGTCGGAAAGACGGTCGGCGGGCAATCCATTTTTGTTTCGAGGGTTGGAGGCTGTGGTTTTTGGACGGTCGCGGGATTTTGCGGATGCTTGTTTTTATCGGGGTGGATTGGCTGGTGTTCCACAGGCATAAAAACACTGTCGCCCCTCGATACCATTAATCCCAATAGCGACCCAAAGGAAAGTCTGGTTCGGCTGCCGGGGGTTGGCCCGGCCAGAGCCGAGGCGATTGTGGAATATCGAAAGTCCCACGGCCCAAAGGGCCCGGCATTTCGAACACTGGCTGATTTGGATGCGGTATCAGGACTGGGACCAAAGACCGTCGAGAAAATGAAGCCGTGGATTTCTTTTGACAACCGGCAACACCTATCAGGAGAATCTGTTGGTAATGGCCGATTGGGAGATTAAAAAAACGCTGGGACGATGTTTCGGCACGGGGCGTGAGCTGGCCGTGGGCGAAGAATATTATGCTGCGCTGGTGCAGACCGAACAGGGCCTGGAGCGGCGGGATTTTGGCGCGGCGTACTGGGAGTCGCAGAAACCACAGGTGTATTGTTTCTGGAAAAGCCGGCTTCCCAATCCGCAGCAAAAGAAGAAGCTGTTTATTGATGATGCGATGCTGATGGCGTTTTTTGACCGGCTGGCGACGGAAACCGAGGCGGAAAAAATCAATTTCCGCTTCGTTCTGGCGCTGGTTTTGATGCGTAAACGCCGACTCAAATATGATTCCAGCCGCCATTCAGACGGACGCGAAATCTGGACGGTGCGCGTGGTCGGCGAAGACCGAACCGAAGACATCGTCGATCCCAATCTCAGCGAAGACCAGATTCAGCAGCTTTCCGAGCAGATGGGGCAGATATTGCAGACCAGTCTTGAATAGAAGTCAGACAGTGAAAAAAGTTAAATCCGAAATTCGAAGCACGAAATTCGAAACAAAACCCAAATTTG
>Ga0315294_10001339_pt1 | contig 26700 bp, 20 predicted proteins | sample YL17G13_40_MG_FD_203626 | JGI IMG/M metagenome (GOLD analysis project Ga0315294, IMG submission 203626) | Sediment microbial communities from Yellowstone Lake, YNP, Wyoming, USA - YL17G13_40 | ecosystem: Environmental > Aquatic > Freshwater > Lake > Sediment | place: USA: Wyoming | collected... | reverse complement strand
CGAATCAGCTCGGCAAAGCCTGTGATCTTGCAGGCAAAGGCACCCGCATCGTCCGGTGCCACCCATTCCAGGCGCAAACGGCGCGGGTCGAAGCCACGCGCGGCCAGGAGCCCCTGCAGCGTGTTGACGCGCTGCTCGGCGTAGCGGTTGCCGTCCACATAGTGGCAGTCGCCTGGCGGGCACGCCCCCAGGAACACGCCATCGGCGCCATTGAGCAGGGCCCACAGCACGTGCGTCGGGTCCAGGCGCGCAGAGCAACCCACCCGGATCAGACGCACCTCAGGCGGACAGCGGAGTCTTTTGGCTCCAGCCAGCTCGGCGGCGGCATTGGCGCTCCACTCACAGCCAAAGGCGAGGATGCGCACCTCTCCGTCGCGTGGTCCGAGCAAAGCCGCCCCAATCTGGGCCAGCAACTGCGCGTCACTGTCGAGCGGCAGCTCGATCGCCTTGACTGGACAGGTGACGACACAGTTGCCACAGCCCTTGCACAGCAGCGGGTCGATCTGCGACAGATCCAAGACGCAGTCACGCTTGCGCATCGAGATGGCCCCGAACGGACAGGCCGAGACGCACTGGGCACAGCCTGTGCAAAGGGTTTCGTCCACCTTGGCCGTCGGTGCGTGGTTGATGACCGTACCGGTCTGCAGGTGGCGGATGGCGAGAAATGCTGCGTCGATGGCCTCGAATTCGGCCTCACGCCAGGTGGCCGGGAAGTGGGCAGAGCCACACACGTAGATGCCACGCTCGGCGCAGTTCTGGGGCCGCAGGCGGTAGCGCACCGCCGGGAAGAACCCATTGGCGTCCTGGGCGATGTTCAAGAGATGGGCGAGCACGGGCGCGTCGTGCTGGGGAAGCAGCGGGGTGGCCAACACCACGCGGTCATAGGGCAGTCTGAGATCGGCGCCGCTCAGCTCGTCGTGAACCTGCACCTCCTGGCGTGTGACGGACGGCGGAGACCCGGGCGCGTAGCGGATAAAGCGTACGCCCGCCTGGCGCGCGGCCAGCACCTGCGCCTTGTTGCGTTCCTCACCCTGCAGGTTGAGGTCGCGGAACAGCAGGGTGACGTTGGCCTGCAGGTTGGCGGTCTTGGCTTCCAGCGCCTGCTTGAGCGCGCCCAGGCAACAGATGCGGGAGCAGTAAGGGATCTCGGCATTGCGTTGACCCGCGCATAGGATCATCACCACGTCCCGCAAGGCGCCGCCCTGCGCTGCGCCCAGCTCTCGCTCGAATTCCCACTGCGTGACCACCCGTTCTCCGTCGTAGCCCAGGAGGCCACGCGGGCGCACGGCGCGCGCCCCGGTCGCCACGACAACAGCGCCGACGTCAAAAGTCAGCCCGCGCCCGTCATCTGGCGAATGGTTCACGGTCACAGAATAGCGCCCGACCGTCCCTGCAATGGCCGTGACTTGCATGCCGAGCAAGACTTCGATGCTCGGATGGCGGCTGACGGCCTCGGCTCTTTCAGCCAGGAAGGCGGCTGCGTCGCGACGGTCGGGGCCGAGCGTGCGCACCTGGCGCAAGGCCGCGCACGGTCCCAGGGACGCCTCTTTCTCCACCAGCTTGACGGGCAGGCCGGCCCTGGCCAGAGTCAGGGCCGCGGTCATACCGGCCAGTCCCCCTCCGATGACCAGCGCGGCTGGCACGACCGACGCCGTCGCCGACTCGGGGGCTGGGCGCAACGACAGGCAGGCCACGTGCATGCGAATCAGGTCCCGGGCCTTTTGCGTGGCCTGCTGGGGCCGGTCACGATGCACCCAGGCGCAGGCCTCTCGCACGTCCACCAGCTCGCACCAGTTCTCGTTCAGGCCCATCTGGACACAAGCGTTGCGGAAGCAGGACTCCAGGGTGCGTGGCGTACATCCCGCAACGAGTACCCGGTTCAACCCCTGCGCCGCGATGGCCGCGCGCAGGGCCTCCAGACCGTCGGGGGAGCAGGCGCAGCGCTGACGTTGCACCCAGGCCACGTCGGGCAGGGCACGCACCTGCGTCTGCAAGACCTCCATTTCAAGAATGGAGGAAATCCGGTCCTGGCAGTCGCAAAGAAAGACACCCAGGGTGACGTCGCTCATATGGCCGCCTCCGTCCCTACGACCGGTTCGGTGAGCAAGGTCAGGTCGACGAAATGTGGCTCCAGGTCGTGATGGCCACAAATGCGACAGTCCACGACCTCGAACGGGGACGGCTGCGCGTGTACGCTGGGCAGGCCGGGGTTGACGTCGGCCAGGGTGATCGCACCCGTGGGGCAAATCAGGACGCACGTTCCGCAGCCGATGCAGGCGTCAGAGGCGACGCGGAAGGGCGGGCTGACGCGCTTCTCGATGCCGCGGTTGATGACGCTAATGGCAGCCACACCCACAATCTCGCGGCAGGCGCGCACGCACAGGCCGCACAGGATGCAGTCATCGGGCTCCAGGGTGAAGCGTGGCTGGCCCACCTGGAGTTCGTCCGCCAGTTGGCGAATGACCGGCACGTGGGCCGACGTGGCCATCAGTAGTTCCAGCGTGATGCGCCGCGAGCGCAGCACTTCCTTGGACTGGGTGTGCACCACCAGCCCATCGGCACACGGATACGCGCACGATGCCACGATCTGGCGCCCGCGCGGGCCGTTCGCCCCGTGGGCCGGGTCGCCGGCCCGAACGGGGGTCTCCACCTCCACCACGCACAGGCGGCAGGCCCCGAACGGACCCAGGGCCTCATGGTAGCAGAGGGTGGGGATCGGAATGCCGTGCTCGCGGGCCACGTGCAGGATGGTGCGCCCCGGGGCCGTCTCGATTCTGCGGCCGTCGATGGTTACAGCGATCACCTCATGCCTCCGTCTCGCGATAGTCGCAGCGCAAACAGCGGTGGGCCTCACGCGTGGCCGTGTTCCGGTCGAGAGGCCGCTCCACTTCGTGAAAGTTGCGCAGCCGCTGGGCAGGGGACAACTCGGGTGCAGCACAGCGGCCGTAGGGCACCGGGTCGGCCTGAGGGTCAAAGAAAGTGGCCACGGGCTGGGTCTGGCGCCACGCATAGACGCGTTCGGGGGCGGGCGAGAGGTGCTGGTCAATGGCCTCGGCCCCGTGCTGGCCTGCGGCAATGGCCTGGATGACTGTCGCCGGCCCGGAGGTCACGTCACCGCCAGCGAAGATGTAGGGCACGTCGGTGCGGCCGTGCTTGTCGACGCGGATCAGGCCGGCGTGTTCGGTCTCGATGCCCAGGCCGGCACACAGGTCTGCCGTGTCCGAGGCCTGACCGATGGCCGGGACGACAATGTCGGCCTCGAATCGCCAGGTCTCGTCGCTGGGCAGGGGTTGGCGACGCCCACTGGCGTCAAACTGGCCCAGACGCATGCGCTGGCACTCCACGGCCTCGACCCCGTTGCCATTGCCCACGATGTGTTGTGGCGTGGTGAGAAAGTGGAACTCGACACCCTCCTTCTCGGCCGCACGCACCTCTTCCTGCTGGGCGGGCATCTCCTCGCGCGTGCGGCGGTAGAGGACGGCCACCTTGTCCGCGCCCAGGCGCAGTGCCGTGCGTGCCGCGTCGATGGCGGCGTTGCCACCGCCCACCACAGCCACCCGGCCACTCACCTTGACCCGCTTGCCGTCGAGGCTGACCTCGCGCAGTAAATCCGTGGCATGGATCACGCCGCGCAGCTCTTCTCCCGGCACGCCCAGCGTGCGGCTGCGGTGCGCCCCTACGGCGATGAACAGCGCGCCGTAGCCCTGCTCCCTGAGCTGCGCCAGGCCGGCGAAGCCGTCCCGGCCGATGGCGGTCCCGGTGCGGATCTCCACGCCCAGGCTTTCGATGGCTTCGATTTCCTTCTTCAGCACGCGCCTGGGAAGCCGGTAGTCCGGAATACCCACGGCCAACATGCCGCCCGCGACGGGCAGCCTTTCAAACACCGTGGTCCGGTAGCCCAGGCGGGCCAAGAAGTAGGCGCAGCTCAGGCCGGCCGGACCGGCGCCCACGATGGCCACGGGCGGCTGGCCATTGGTCGGGCCGGCGCCGGGCCTGAGTTGCCCGGTGGCGTGGTCAGCGGCAAAGCGCTTGAGCGCGCGAATGGCCACGGCGTCGTCGATCTGGTTGCGGCGGCATTTGCGTTCGCACTGGTGGTCGCACACCCGTCCGCACACCGAGGGGAAGGGGTTGGTATTGAGCAGGACGGCCAGGGCCTCCTCCAGGCGTCCCTCTCCGATCAGCGAGACGTAGCCAGGCACGTCCGTGCCCACGGGGCAGGCATTCTGGCAAGGGCTCCTGAACAGGTCCTGGCACACACCCGCAGGGCAGCGTTTGTCATGGATGTGCGCCGCGTACTCGTCGGAGAAGTAGCGCATGGTTGTCAGCACGGGGTTGGGGGCGTTCTGGCCCAGGCCACACAGGGCAGAGCGCCTGATCTCTCCCGCCAGTTCGGTCAGATAGTCGAGATCACTTTCATGACCCTGGCCGCGGCAGATGCGTTCCAGCGTGTCTAGCATGGCGCGCGTGCCCACGCGGCAGGGCACGCACTTGCCGCAGGATTCCTCCTGCGTGAACTTGAGAAAGTAGCGGGCCAGGTCCACCATGCAGGTGTCCTCATCGCACACCACTAGGCCGCCAGAGCCCATGATGGCCCCCAGTTGCTGCAGAGTGCCATAGTCTATGGAGGTGTTGAGGTGTTGTCGCGTGACACAGCCCCCGGCTGGTCCACCGATCTGCGCGGCCTTGAACTGCTTGCCCTTGGGGATGCCCCCACCGATGTCGTAGATGATATCGCCCAAGGGCGTCCCGATCGGCACCTCCACCAGGCCCGTGTTGTTGATCTTGCCGACCAGGGAGAAGATCTTGGTGCCGCCGCTGTCTTTGCTACCCAGACCGGCGTACCATTCGGCACCGCGCGTGACGATGAGGGGCACGTTAGCCCAGGTTTCGACGTTGTTGATGTTGGTGGGCCGCCCCCACAGGCCGGACTGGGCCGGGAACGGCGGGCGCGGGCGGGGTTCGCCGACGCGCCCCTCGATGGAGGCCATCAGCGCGGTCTCCTCGCCGCAGACAAAGGCGCCGCTTCCCAGGCGGACTTCGATGGCGAAGTCAAAGCCAGCGCCGAGAATGTCCTCGCCCAGCAAGCCGTATTCCTCAGCCTGGGCGATGGCGATGCGCAGGTTTTCCACAGCGAGCGGGTACTCGTTGCGGATGTAGACAAAGCCACGCTGCGCGCCGATGGCAAAGGCTCCGATCAGCATGCCCTCCAGCACGCGATGCGGGTTGCCCTCCATCACGCTGCGGTCCATATAAGCGCCCGGGTCGCCTTCGTCGGCGTTGCAGATGACGTACTTGACGTCCCCCGGGGCCTCACGGCACAGGCGCCACTTGGTCCCTGTCGAGAAGCCTGCTCCACCGCGTCCGCGCAACCTGGACTGGATCAGCGCGTCAATGACCGCTCCAGGGGTCATGTCGCACAGCGCCTTGCTCAGACCTGCGTAGCCGCCCTGTGCGACATAGTCGTCGATGCGGGTGGGGTCGATCACTCCGTTCTGATCGAGGACGATGCGCCTCTGGCGTTGGTAGAACGGCACCTCCGGCTCGCGAACGATTCTCTGGCCAGTGATCGGGTCCGTGTACAGCAATCGTTCCACAATGTGGCCCTGCGTCACCGTCTGCGAAACAACCTCGGCTGCGTCATCCGGCTTGACGCCGCGGTAAAAGACGTTCTGGGGTCTGATCACCACCACGGGCCCCTGCTCGCAGAAGCCGTGGCAGCTCGTGGCCAGCACGTCTACTGCACTGGCCAGGCCCTGGTGCTGCAGCTCGTCGCGGAAGGCGGCGCTCAAATGCTGGCTGCCGTGGGCGCGGCAGCCTGTTCCGCCACAGACGGTTATGCAGGGCCGTTGGGGGTCGCGGGCCCGGGCTAGCTTCCGACGGAGTCGCTCCAGTTGCGCTCGGTTTGCGATGCGCGTCATGCCGCCTCCCCCTGGTCGGTGAGGTGGGTGTACTTTTCCACTGCCGCCGCGACCTTGGTAGGGCTCATCTGACCAAAGTAGTCGTTCTCGATCACCATGATGGGCCCCAGGGCGCATGCGCCCATGCAGTTCACTGTCTCGAGAGTAAAGAGGCCATCCGGAGTAGTCTCCCCTGGCTTGACCTTGAGTATCTTCTGCGCCTTCTCGAGCACCCGCTGCGACGCTCGCACGTGACAGGCCGTGCCCAGGCAGACGCGGATCAGGAAGCGGCCGCGGGGTTTGAGGCTAAAGGCGTGGTAGAAGGTGGCCACGCTGTAGGTCCGGCTGAGGGGCACGCCCAGGCGGTCGCTGAGCAGGATCAGGGCATCGCGCGGCAGGTAGCGGTAGCGGCTCTGGATGTCCTCCATGACGGAGATGAGAGAGGCATCCCGCACCTGCTTCTCGATGGCTTCGGCCAGCTTGATCGGTTCGAGGTCCGTCACCTTGCCTCCTCCCGGGGTGGGTTGTCCGTGCGCCAGCGGGCCGGCGTGAAGCCCGCCTTCTGGAAACAGGATAGCACGGAAGCCATGAGAACCTCATAGAAACGCCGCAATCGGAATGAGAAGGGCATGAAAAAAGGATCCCACCTCCGTTTGGAGGCCGGATCCTCGACCATCGCTTGTGACGGCGGGCTTTCCAACCTGTGCTGGCAGGGCAGGTTAGAAAACCTGCCCCACGCCACGCGTTACAGCCTGTCTAGGTGGCACAGGCTTTCTAGCCTGTGCCGGCAGGGCTTTCTGCCGGGCAAGACAACATGTAGCCCACGCTGGGGGTGTTCAGGATGTACCGGGGGCTGGCGGGATCTGCCTCGATCTTGCGCCGCAAGTAACGCACATAGGCTCGCAGGTAGTCAATGTCATCACGGTACTCGGGGCCCCACACGCTCGTCAAGAGGTCCTTGTGCAACAGGATGCAGTTCGGATGCTGCGCCAACTGCTGCAGCAACGCGTATTCTGTCGCGGTGAGGCTCACTTCTTTGCCGCGCAGGAAGACGCGGTGCTGAGCAAAGTTGATCGAGAGGTCCCCGCACACGAACGTGGTCGACTTGACCTCTTCGGGGGCCTTGCTGCGGCGCAGCACGGCCTTGACGCGCGCGATCAGCTCCTTGGAGCTGAACGGCTTGGTTAGATAGTCGTCCGTGCCCACTTCGAAGCCCTTGAGCTTGTCGGCCTCGAGCGCCTTGGCCGTCAGCATAATGATCGGCACGCTGGAGAACTCGCGAATGCGGCGGCAGACCTGGTAGCCATCCATGCCGTGCGGCAAGAGGATGTCCAGCAGCACGGCGTCTGGCTGCTCCAACGCCATCAGCTCCAGGGCGGTCTCGCCGTCCGCTGCGATTACCACGCGGTAGCCAACCGCCTCGAGCACCGCTCGCACCAGACGGGCCAGGCGAGGCTCATCCTCCACGGCCAGAATGCACTCTCTCTTCGGCATCAGCTCACCTTGTCCTTGGTTATGTCGTGTCATGTCCTGGGCGGCGCGGCACAGACGCTGCGCACCCTACTCCTCTGCCGCTGCCTCGCGGCTCGGCCCGCCGAGCGGCAGCGTGAAGTAGAACGTGCTGCCTTCGCCCAGCTTGCTCACGGCCCAGATGCGGCCCCCGTGCGCCTCCACGATGTTGCGCGCGATGGGCAGGCCCAAACCCGAGCCCGCCACGTGCTGCCCGGCGGCGAACTTGACGCGGAAGAAGCGGTCGAAGAGGCGGTTGAGGTGCTCTGGAGCAATGCCCTGCCCCTGATCCGCCACACTGACGACGCATTCGTCGCCGCTGACCTCGGCGCGGATCACGACCAGTCCTCCGTTGGGGGAATACTTGACTGCGTTGTCCACTAGGTTGAGCAGCACACGCCGCAGGCGGCTGGGGTCGGCGTCGATGATCGGCAGGTCCGGAGGGAAGTGCAGCAGAAAGCGGTGCTGGTGGGGACGGCGGGAGACGTCTTCGACCACCTCTTGCGCCAGGCGATCCAGGCGCGTGGGCTGCCTTTCGATGTACATGAGGCCCGCGTCGATCATGGACGACTCGAGCAGGTCCGCGATGATGTCGCTGAGGCGGTCGCTCTCCTCGACGATGACGTTCAGGTACTCGGCCTGGGTCTGCGCGTCCCACGTGATCTCGTCGAGCAGGAGGGCCGTGGCGTACCCTTTGATGGTGGCCAGGGGTGTGCGCATCTCGTGCGAGAGTGCCGAAATGATGTAGCCCTGCAAGCCATTGGTCTGGCCAACCGCAGCGCGGGCCTGTTTGACCTCCTGGGCAAGCCGTCCGCGTTCGAGGGCCACGGCGGTCAAATCGGCCAGAGCCTGGGCCAGCTCGAGATGTGCGGAGGAGAACTGGGCGTCTCCGCGCCAGTTTTCGACCACCAGGATGCCAATCTTGGTCTCGGCACAGATAAGAGGCACGCACACGGCGCTGTGGGGCTGTGAAAAGCTGGGCATGGCGCGCTGGAGGCAGGCCCGGTTGTGCGGGCTCAGGTCAGCCAGAGCCGTGGCCACCTGCTGGGGCGTGGCATACAGCGCAGCCTGGCCCGTGTGAAAGGCCTGGCCGGCCATGGATTCACCCACGCGCAGGCTCAACTGTCGCAGGGCGTCGGCCTCATAGCCAACGGCGCACCCCACGGTCAGCCGCTCGGCTCCCGCGCGGTACAGGAGCAGTGTCGCGGCCTGCGCCGGCTCCAGGACCTCGATCCATTTGTCGAGGATGGCCTTGAGCAGCACATCCAGCTCTGCGCTGCTGGCGACGATCCTGTGCAGTTCGCGCATGGCATGGACATGCCCTGTCGGGAACGGCTGGAGCGAAGACGACGCGCGATCCTTTTCGGTACGGCCAGTGGTCATGGGCGCTTGCTCCCTGGTTGTGGCGAACCGCGAGCCACGTACAATCCTGCCGCAAGTATAGCGCGGTGGCGCGGCCCTGTCAATCTCAAACGCGGTTCCTATCATCCGCAGGGGACCGTGCAACACCTAACCATAGAAGCAAATCCTGCGCAAGGAACACCGCTACATCTTCTGGCTGTACGCCCTGGACACGGACCTCGACCTGGCCGCCGGCGCGGCCAAAGCCGCCCTGCGCGGGCCTCGTGTGACGGCTCAGCGCTAACGCTGTGACAGCACAGCCTCTGCCTGTGCCATCATCAGATCCGACGTGTTCCAACCCTTCTGGCGTGCCTGGGCGATGAACAGGCGGCGGAAGAGCAGGGTGGCCCGCACACGAACCTCCCCGCCATCAGGCGTGGTGAACTCGTAGTGTGACACGTCCGTGGCTCCCGCCGGGATGCGGTTGTCGCTCTGGATGAAGGCCTGCTTCCAGTAGTTCACGACGGGCCACTCGCCCGTGCGCGCGTCGCGTAGCACTTTGGCGAAGCCTTTGCCCGGCCGGCCGGCGTAGTCGTCGGGCCGGCTGCCCACCCCGCCCCACTCGGGCACCGTCGGCCCGCTCAGTAGCACCAGCTCGTGGCCTTCGGCGTCGGTGGCGCGCACCACGAGGATCATGTTACGCCCCGGATAGTCCGTCGGGACGTGGTGGCCACCAAACGCGTTGGTGAGGGCCACGTCCACGCTCACCCCGCTCGTGCTGAGTTGCCCCGTCACGGTCATGGCCATGGTGCGCTGGAGCAGTTGGGTGCTGCCCGCTCCGGGCATGCTGTGGGCATGAATGGTCAGCGGGTCACGCTCCACACCCCCTGCGCCTGGAGCCACGTTGGTCATGACGCGGTCCGAGGGCATGTGACAGGTCTGGCACTCGATCCCCCTGCTCGGATAGGGGCTTTCCAGCCATTCCTTGAACGACTGGTAGATGGGCGTGCCCCAAAAGCTGAACTGGTGGCAGGGGGCGCAGTATTGGCTCTTCTCCAGCAGTGGAAGATTGGTATCCTCGAGCGGCACGTTGTCGTCGTCAAAAGTGCCAAAGAAGAGCTGATAGCGCTCGGTCTCGGGAAACGGCCGGCGCACGTCCATGGAAAGCACGCCGGGTGCGTTGGGATAGGGCAGGCCGGTGGCCGGGTTGAGGTACACGCGCGCCACCTTGTGGCAAAAGTCGCAGTGCACGCCGAACAGGTCGGCCCCACTCATGCGGTTCATGTTGGTGGTAAACGGGGCGTCGACCGCCGCGCCGGGCGCATGGCAATTGGCGCAGTTGCCGGCCGTGCCGGGAAAGTCCTGCACGTAGCCCGGAACCACCAAGGACTGTCCAGCCGCGTCGGTGCCGTTGTACATGCTCAGGAAGCGCGGATTGGTCGTGGAACGGGCGTGGGCGTCGTTGGCAATCCAGATGTCGTACACCCCGCGCTTGCAGCTCGCACAGTCGCCCGTGGCCGGATCGTCGTCGATGGGTAGCAGCCATTCGTAGGCCGGATTGTCGTTGGTCTGGTAGAGACGCAGCGTCAGGCTGACGCCAGTGGCAGGCGGCAGCACGGTCTCGGCCTTGGCGCAGTAGTAGGCCTGCTTCCAGGCACTCACGGTGACGGTTACGCCTGGCGACAGCCCGTACAGAGCAAACGCGCCGTCCGAAGCAGTATACGTGAGGTTCTTGGTGGCCTGGATGCGCACCCGCGCCGAGGCCACCGGCTTACCGCCCTGATCGACGACCACACCGCTGACTGAGGCGCTACCCTGGGTCTGCGTCGGGATGGTCTGCCACAGGGCAACCAGCGTCAGCAGGCTCAGGCAAACCACGGTCATCGCGAGCATACGCTTGTTCATACGTGCACTCCTTGATCAGCACTCGTGTTGCGTGCTGCGTGTTCCGTCGATTCCTCGTTCAGGGCCTGACGACCACCGGCAGATACAGCTTGAAGGGTTGCTCAAAGCGCGTGTTCTGCACTTCCTGCGCCAGCAGCGTGGTGACACAGGCACGATTCGCCGGCGCGCCCTGACTGTTGCGCCCGTTGGCCAGAATGGATATTGTCACCAGGTCCGCCAGGCCTGGGCGCTGCTCATCGCGGGCCACCAGGTCCAGGTTGGGGAAGTCGTGTGCCAGGGTCTCGGGATCATAGTTGAAGCGGAAGGTGCTTGCGCTCGGCGTGCACTGTCCCTGCTTCAGGATGGAGCCAGGCATGGCGATGGTGTAGTACACGCGCACGTCGCGCCAGCCTGCAGGGATGGCTCCGCTGATGGAGACCGGCGGCAGCGGCGAGCTGTTGAAGGATAAGAAACCGCTGCGAGGAGCAAGGATGGCGAGTGGGGTCTCACGCGCCGGCACCACGTAGAACTCGTAGCGCCCGTTGGCCGAGCCCAGCACGTCGCCATCCGGGTAGGGCGGCAGCACAGGTCCGGTCGGAGTCTGCCCGTCAAACACCATGTTCACGTCCACCGTCCAGCGCCCTGGCTCCGTGACCACGAAATCGCCCGCCGGATCGTACAGGTACCCCACCTTGTCAGCGCGCGCTTGAATGACGTGGGCCACGCCTCCGGGCGAAGTAATGGTCACCGCCAGACGCGCATTGAGCGGCGGCCCCACCTGCCCCGAGAAGGAGCAGCTCTGCCCAACCTCCAGCACCGAACCGGGCTGCACGCCCATGGGCAGGAAGAACAGGTCGATGGGTTTGCCCTTTAGCGTCATGATCGGCCCCCCGCTGGGGCCGCCGGCCGCACCCTGGAACGGCGGCATGGTACGTGCCCCCAGGGGGTCGCTGTCCGGGGCGAGCACCCACAGCGAGGCGTAGGCGCCGTAGCGGTAGACGTTCTGCCTGGGGTTGCGGAAGACAACGCCCACGTACTGCCACTTGATGTCGTTGGCCAGGTCACCCAGCACGCCTACGCCAACCTGGTGGCCGTAGTTGTCGTTGAAGCGCCAGTAACCGGTGGACATCATGTCCTCGCTCACGTCGTCGTGCACGTGCACGCTCGGGCGCTCGGAGGAGCGGTAGGCGTAGCCCCACTGGTCGACCTGCTCTGGTGCCAGGGCAGGGTCGATGCCGGTCGAGGTGCTGCACAGCAAGGGCACTTCGCCCACGGCGGCGCGCTGCTCAAAGTTGCCCGGCCCCTCGGGACCGGTCTGGGTCGTACCCAGGCGAGAGCGTAGGAGCTGTGTGGCCCTGCCATCGAGGTCTTGGAACGTGGCCATGGGCTTGATGGCATCGCCGCCCCAAAATGCCTCCTTGTCCTGGCCCCACAGGATGTCTCCGGAGAAGTAGGGATATGGCGAGTGGGTTGTGCCCACCACTGGCTGGGTGCGATGGAAGAACCAGGGCAGGCTCTGGTTGATGTCCTGAAGCGTATCGAGGCCGCGCCGGCCGTGGGCGATGATCTGCGGCGTGGTCGGCTCGATCACGTTGCCCCAGGTAACGTGGCCCATCCACAGAGTGCCATCCGTATCGGTGTACACACCGGTCAGGTCGATGCGGTACTCACCCTGGCTGGTGAAGCGCAAGGGTGAGCTGACCGCCCTGGCATCGAAGAAGCCATAGCGGCTAGCGCGGCCGCTGGCCGTCTGTGTAGTGACACGTGCCGCATCCGAATTGGGGTACTGGCGCAGGCGCAACGTAATGTCCGCCGCCACGGCGGGATGCGTCTGTACTTTGGGGTTGAACACGTCGCCGACGATGTAGGGCGAGGCGGGCACGCTGCCAGCGTCAAAAATGAGCGTGCGCGCCACGTATACGTCGTAGGTACCGCCGCCGCTGTAAGTGTTGCCGTAGATGTCCTGAATCGAGCCGTTGACGGTAATCACGTGGTGGCCGTACTCGCGGAATGCGTAGCCGAAGGCATCGTTCAGGGTGGTCAGTTGCAGCACGTCGTCCAAGTGGCCGGTGCCCACTTCGTAGATGTTGCCATCCAGGTCGCAGGGGGTGCGGCTGGTGGTCTGCACAAAGGGGGTTGGTCCCAGCGTGTCCACCGCGCCGCTGGGGCGCTGCACCCGCACCGTCAACTGCCCGGAGGGGAAGCGGAAGGCGATGGCGGGCGCATTGGGCAATCCACGGTCGCTGAAGGATAGCATCGGCAGATAGGGCTCCAGCCGATACACTCTGGGCTGTCCTGTCTGCGCGTCCGTGCGTTCGACGATGAAGCGTTCAGCCTGAGTGATGATGTGGTGCGCGAGGTTAAAGTGGCCGATGTCCTCACGCGCGACCACGCCGCGACTGCCGCTGGAGAACTCGTCCATCAGCAGGCACCATTCCAGGCGCGGCGCAGCTGGATTGCCCAGTTTGACCACGGGCAGCCAGGCGTCGTTCCACCACTTGAGAAAGTAGCTGCTGCGCGTGGTGTGCAGGCTCTCTGCCGGCGGCAAGCCATCGGGGAACTCAAAGTGCAGCACAGGCTGGTACAGGCCCGCGCCCAGGCTGCCGACCGCGAGGTTGAAGGAGAAGGCTGCGTCGAGCGCATGGACATTGCCGGGCACGCGCTGCCAGGGTCCCAAGGCAAAACCCGTGTTCTGGTAGCCGTCCAGCCGCAGGTGTCGTTCGATGGGCAGGCCGCTGGGCGTGAGCAGGTCAGACATGAACGATTGGTCCACCGACACGGGGCCACCATCGGCGCGGAATACGGGACGCATGGAGGCCCAGCCCTGAACGCGGATGGTTCTCAGGTTCGTGCCTGCGTTGACCCCCGGAGCAAAGATGCGCAGCGTGCCACGGATGGGCAGGCTCCCACTGCGCAGCGGACCCGACGTGCCCCACGCCGTCCATGGCCCTGCGCCGGCCGTCGGCACCACGCCGCAGGTCTGAAAGTCCTGGCCGTCGGCAGGGTCGGTGTCGCTCAATGGCGAACTGACCATGGTCGAGGGCCAGGGTGTGATGTCGCTTTCATCGCCGGCTGTGTTGCTCACCCCGGCTGCCCACTGTGCCCGTCGTGGATCATAGCCCTGTTTCACCAGCACCGAACAGCCGCGCGGCGCAAAGAGCGCGGTGCGGAAACTGCCATCGGCATTGCTCACAGTGACGGTTGGCGAATCGATGTCCAGCGTCGCCAGCACCAGCGGTGCCAGAGGCTCGCACGCCCCCACATCCCCATGCACAATGGCCATGCCGTTGACGTCGGGCGCGTCCACGTGGATTCGCGCGGCCACGGGCGGCGTCGCGGGTACTGCGGGAGGGCGCTGCGTCGTGAGACGGTAGATATAGTCCGGCACGTCACCGCCGCGCAGGTCCACCCGCGCCAGCGCGTTGTACGTGCCGGGCGCCAAACCATTCAGCTCCAGTCTGTACACGTCTGGAGGTAACACGATGGCAAAGCGCCCGTCGGGTGCTACGTCGCTGCCCAACCACTCGCCCTCTGGCAGAACGGCAACGAACGGCAAGGCGCTCAGCCAGCGCGGCTGGCCGACGGGTTGGCCGTCGGCCAGGATAGCGCGGCCGCTCAGCAGGTTACCGCGTTGCAGGTGCACGTCCTTCACCAGATTGGCAGACACTATCTGCCAGTGCAGCCAGCGCACCAGCCTCGTCTCAGGCGGTGGGTCGATGTCGATGGTCAGATCGGCTCCCCGGTTCACCTGCGCCGCATAGCGGCCGGCGCCGTCCGTCACCAGGTCCCGCCAGCCGCCGGTCCAACTCAGGTGGATGGGGATGCCCGACAGCGGCTGACCTGCAGGGTCGGTCACGGTCCCGGACACATGCACCATCCCCTGCGCCTCTACCCGCGCCGCGACCAAGAGAAAGAACGCGACCAGCCACACATGGAGCAGGTACCTTCGAGTTGTCATGTTGGCCTCCACGTGGCTAGATGCGGAACGCAAAGGGAGTAACGGCTTGGATTTGCAGGATTCTGCGTGCACCCGACATGATTCGCCGCCACCATCACTCGTCTCTGGTCACCCGTGACTGGCTAATCTCCACCACTTGATCCGCCAGCAGCGTGCCCGCGACTCCGTTCCATACCTGCACTCGGTAGCTGCCCGGGGTCAGATTGGCGATGCGCACACTGAGCGGATACGAGCAGATGCAACGGCAGGGCGGTGTGTCGGGATACGCTTCCTGTTCGATCAGCTTGAACAGCGGGTTGTGGTCCTCCAGGTAAACGGCCATCTGCGCACAGCAGTTGTAGCGCGCGTTGGCGTGCGCCATGTGGATGTCGTGTCCTTCAACCCAAATGCGGATGTCTGCCTCGCGTGTGGCGGCCGGGGCCACACTTGGCGTCTGGCCCTGGCACACGCCGGACTGGTAGGTGAAACGCTCCTGGTCTGGGCGCAACGGCAAGGCCAGCAAGAAGGCGACCAGGTCATCGATCTCTTGCGCGGTCAGATGCGATGTGGTACCGTGCTTGTCGTTCGGGTTGGCTACGGTCAGCACGTCGCGCAATGTAGCGGCGCTGCCGTCGTGCAGGTAGGGCGCGCTATCGTAGAGGAAGCGCAGCGTCGGCGTGTCGATCTTGGGCCCAAACCACTCGCCGTAGGAGCTGGCTGTGCCCACGTCGTGCTGCCTCAGGTCAGTGTAGAGCGGCGCGGGATGGCAGACCGAGCAACCGGTGCGCGGCGATGCGAACAAGGCGCGTCCGCGCTCGGCAGCAGCGCTCAGGGCCAGGCTGTATGCGGGCGTCGGCAAGGAATCGATGTACGACGCCAGGCAGTCCAGGTCCCACGAGCGACCGGCGTTGGGCGGGCCCAGCGTCGGGTTCATCTCGCCCTGGATCAAGCCCGTGCCGAACTGCTCAAAGCGGATGGAAAACTCGCTATCGGCCGACTCGTTCCACTCGGCCGACCAGCGCAGGGGGTAGGTCTCGATCATACCCAGCAGGCTGGTGGTGTTGCGCGTGATCACCGCCGTGGCCCCCTCTGGCACCTGCCCTATGTACTGCAGCAGCCAGGTGCGCCCGTCCTGCTCACCCTCGATGTGGCAGGTGTTGCACGAGATCCAGCGGGCACGTGACAGTTCGGGACGGGCGCTGGAGAAGAACAGGCGCTTGCCATTGAGCAGCACAGGCGGCAGGGGGATCTCGGTCGTGGTGATGACTGCCGTGACGGTGTAGGCCCGCGCATCGATTACGCTAACCGTGCCCGCCAGGGTGTTGTTGACGTAGGCCGTCGCACCGTCGGGCGAGATCACGATGCCGCGTGGGTTGTCCCCCACCGGGATGTGCGCCACGCGGATCGCCGCGGCCGGATTGCGGATGTCGAGCACCGACACGTCGTTGCTGGCCGAGTTGACCACCCACAGCTCCGTGTCGTTGCGTGCCAGTGCCACATCCCAGGGCAGACCCACCGGCATGTCCCTTTCGGGCAAAGAGATGTGCTCGGAAGTCTGGTGGGTCTCGGTCTGCAGGTTGAGCACCGAGACCTTGGGGAAGACAGTGGTGTCGAACTGGGTGTTGAGCCCCTGCCCGTGCGCCATGGTCTGCGGCAGGTAGGCGCGCGTGCCTGCCGCGTTGACCAGCACGGCGGGCGCGGGCGCCACCTTGGGCCAGGTGGAGATAGAGCGTGAGGAATGAACAGCGAAACCTGACGCCTGGTCGGTGCTGCGTGTTGCGGGTTGCGTGCTCCCATCTCCCAGGCTGCCGCCGGGGGAGGAGTTGGGGCCTGGTCCGAGCGACTGCGAATGGGTGACGGCAGGTCGCGCTCCTCGCAGGATCAGTGGCAGGTACAGCCGCATCGGTTCGCCCTCGAGCGTCAGGACCGTCACGTCGCCACTCAACAGGTGCGACACCAGCAGGCGGCGGCCATCGGGCGTGAAAGCCAGGCCGGAGGGACGATCTGCCACTCTCCACAGAGCCGCGTTCGTCCAGTCGCGCGTATCCAACAGCCGCACGTGGTCGTCGCCGAGCTGCGCCACAGCCACCCAGCGCCCGTTTGGGGACACTGCCACGCCCACCGGCCGGTAGCCTACCGTCAGCGTCGCAGTCACCTGCGGGATCCTCAGATCGACCAGCGACAGGCTGTCGGAACCCTGATTGGCCACGCAGGCCCACGCGCCGTCGGGCGACACGGCCACGCTGCGCGGGTCAACGCCCACGGCCAGCTCGGTTATCACGGCACGACTTGGCGTGTCGACCAGCGTCAGTGAGTTCGAGTCGGGATTGACTACCAGCAGGATAGCGCCGTCCGGCGTGATGGCGATGGAACTGCTGGCCCACTTGAGACTGCCAGTCGTCTCCGGGCGCGCTGCCGCGGTGAGGACGGTAAGCAGCAAGACTGCAAGAGCCCCGAAGGACAGGCGATCCGTCAGGCTGCCACCCGTGAGGTGACGGGGCAACGCAGGCAGGCGAGTTGCACTGGAACGTGACACGGGCTCCCCCTTTCTTGGCCAGGCCGGCCAGGAAGAACTGGCAACGGGGACAGTCAGATGTCTATGGGATTGTAGCACAGGAAGCGCCGCGCGTGAAACGCTCCGAGGTGGCCTCTCTGCAAAAGCTGGGCTTTTCCGTATCTACTCCAGGCGCGCCAGTGCACGCCGCGCGATGAGCGTCAGCCAGCGCGAGGGCTCGCGCTTTTGTCCAAACTCCCAGCCCTTCCAGGCCGTCCAGATCGACTCGGGCGTGAAGCGGCCCTCTGCGTCGGCCTTGAAGCGTACGATGCCGGCCATTTCGTGCAAGCGCGCGTCGCTGCGCAGCCACGCAAAGTGCGTCAGGACGTCCAGCACGTGCAGGACATCGTACCAGACCAGCGGCACTTTGAGCTTGGCGAAATCGGTGCCCATGGCAAACAGGTAGGGCTTGCGCTCCTTGCGCTGCTGCCAGAGGCCCAGCAGCGCTTCAGCACCCGTGCGGCACGTGGCGCTGTCGCGCCAGGCGGGCAGTTGCGCCAGCGCCTGCAGCATGACCAGGGTGGCGTAGGGACAGGGGTCATCCTTGCGGCCCGGCCCGCGAAACTTGCCAAGCTTGGGAGAGACGGCGCATGGCCAGCCGTTGTCGCGCAGCAGGGCAGCCAGGTGTTGCGCCGCGGCCTGCACGCGCGCATCGTCCTGCAGGCCCAGCCGGACCAGTGCATACAGGATCAGGGGCACATCGCACAGCGCCCACACCTGCTCGTCCTGGCCACTCCCGCCATAGTGCTGAGCGATGTTCATCAGTACCTGAAACGGGCCCTCTGGCGACTGGTGCTCGAGGACGCGTTCGACAATCGCGCCCATGCCGGGGTCACCAGCACGCAACCCCAGGTCGGCCACAAAGACAAGCTTGTGGAGCGCATGTCCAGCGTCGTTATGTCGCTTTAGCGCCGAGCCGGGCCATGTGGCCAATTCCGCCAGGAGCCCTCGCACTTGCGCATCCCCCAGCATCGCCTGCCGCGCAGCGAGCACCCCTTGCCTGTCCTCGGGCTGAGCCAACAGATCCACGCGCGTGCGGTACTGCACCCAGGCCGGACCCTGCAACAACCAGTCGCCCACTCCTGACATCACTCAACTCCTCGCTGCGCTCCCCATAGCACGACGGGTCAAGTGCCATTTCCACTATTTCTCTCACAGCCACTACAATACCACAGGTGACCCACCGCCGCCAAACACGTGTGCGTGATCACCAACAGGTTGCTTCTCAACCGGCCAGAGGTCATGGTCGCCCGCGCCCAGGACAAGTTCGACGCCCATGGACGCCTGGCAGACGAGCCCACGCGTGAGTTCGTGCGCAAGCTGCTGGAAGCATTGGTGGACTGGACGCTGCGACTGCGCTGACCCGGAGCACAGGGCCGAGTTGGATGGAGGATGTTGCTTGAGGCACTGTAATCATGTTCACCCAGTTCTTTGACCCCGGGCTGGAGCCCCTCAGCGCCTTCGGGCGGAGCTTTGCCGACTCGATCTACGTCGTCGGGGCCGGCACGCTGGGCTATGCGCTACTCATGCTCCTGCGCCCGATCCTGGTACGTCAGCCTGCCAGTGCCGCCGAGCGTGCGCGAGCACGGGCCATGGTCGAAGCGCACGGGCACACGTCGCTGGCCCGCTGTGCCCTGTTCAATGACAAGGGGTATGTCTTCTCTGCAGGGGGCTCGGTCATCGCCTACGTCGCCAAGGGAGGCATCGCGCTGGCGCTCGGAGACCCGATTGGACCGTTGGAGACGTGGCGGCGGCCATCAGCGGATTCCAGGACCTGTGTACGCGCAATGACTGGCAGCCCGCCTTCTACCAGACCCTGCCCGACCACCTCGCGCTCTACCAGGCCGCGGGCCTGGACACGCTTTGCATCGGGCAGGAAGCCATCGTACGCCTGGACTGATTCACCCTGAGCGGCAACGTCAACAAGGCGTTGCGCGCTGCGTTCAACCGTCACACGCGCGAGGGCTATCGCGCAGAACTCCACGCGCCACCGCTAGACGACGCGTTGCTCCAGGAGCTGCGCACGACCAGCGACGAGTGGTTGAGCACGATGGGCGAGAGCGAGATGCAGTTTTCGCTGGGCTGGTTCGAGGACGACTACATCCGCAACAGCCCGGTTATGGCCGTGCACACTGCCGGTGGCCTGATCACCGCCTTTGCCAATATCACGTCCGAGTACCAGCGCAACGAGGCCACGATCGACCTGATGCGCCACCGGCGCGATGTCGAGTGGGGCACGATGGACTTTCTCTTCGTCAGCCCCTTCCAATGGGCGAGACAGCAAGGATACGATACTTTCAACCTCGGCCTGAGCGGCCTGGCGGGTGTGGGTGCGAGTCCGGGCGCTCCGCCCATCGAGCGCACCTTGCGCTATATCTCACGGCACGCCAGCCGCTTCTACAACTTTCAGGGGCTGTATCAGTTCAAGGACAAGTTCCACCCAGAGTGGTCACCGCGCTACTTGATCTACCCCGGAGCAGCCAGCCTGCCGCTGGTGGGCAGCGCCCTGGTACGCGCACATTCGGGCGACAGTTTCTGGCGCAACGTGGTCACGGACTGGATCAGGCAACGGCGCCAGTCCCAAGGAAAGCGCAAGTGAAAAGGCCTTTGGCTTGTGTCCGACGGTTGGCGTAGGCCACGCGCGTACGCTCGCCATCTCGGCCAACCTGGCGCACGCCATCGCCTTTCCGCTGGGATGGCTATTGGACGGCGTCACTCGCCGCCGCGGGCCAGGAGACGCAGGTTCGTCAGTCTTACGAGCGGCTACCCGTTGAACCAGTAGGCCGTGGTCTCGTTGCTTTGCACTCACTCACGCCGCCCGTCCAGCGCCCGGTAGAACGTCGCGGCTTTTTCTCCCAATGCCAGCGCCAGAGCCTCCTGCGAGTCGGTCAGCCGTGCCCAGGCATCGTGGGGCAGCACCTCGCCGGCGCGTTCTGTGATAGTAGCCCCCGCAGCCAGCAGCTCGCGCAGGGGAACATCGCGTCGCGCGGTGTCCACCACTTGCTCCGCGGTGAGCCAGATCAGCGCCGGCAGCTCGGCGGCCGGCCTGGGCGTCCCCTGCAGGTCGGCCAGGAATACCACCAGGCAGCCACCCACTTTGCTCCCCGCCTCCCACGGCTGGTGGGGCGGCGTGGGCCAGTGGCGAAACACAACTGCGGCCGGCCGCTCCCGGCCCCGCAAGGTGACTCGCTCCACAAGCCCAGGACCACGCACCACCAGGGTTTCGGGGCTCTCCAGCACCAGCACCTCGCAGGCGATCTCCTCTCGCACTTCGCGCAGCACGCCCGCGGTCACACATTCGTCTTCGGGCTCTACACCCCCGCCGATGCCGGTCAACTCCAGGATCGTGCGTGTGCCCTCGGTCTGCGGTGCGCGCACACCGTAGAGAAAGCGGCCGCCCTGCCGCAGGATCAGACTGGTGCCAACGAACAAACCCTGAGGAACCAGCTCGGCCAGTTCCCTTGGTTCTTGGGAATCCATGCACATCCTTATGGCTCCAACTAGCGAGCGCCAGCAAGAGATCGTGCCAGCGGGGAGCGTTCCCGCTTCCCAGGCAAACCCTTGCGCGATCGCCCGATGCTTCGCGCACGGTACGCCGCCTGCGCTCCAGCGCCAGGTATGCGCCACTACCCAGCAGGTAGCCTCAGTGGATCACAAGTCTCTGTAGCATCGCCCCTTGTGGGCGGTCGTGGGCGTCAACTCGGCGTCGTTTCGGGCAGAAAACGGGCACGAGGCCCGATGCTGCATCACATCCTGTGATCTACTGAGCCTAGACCTGCAAGAACTAGAAACCAGCTTTGAGCTTGCGCGTGCCGACGTGGGCTGAGCCAGGCTAGCCCACTTCCGACCAACATGGAGGTGATTATGCAGACTTCCGAAGTCGATGCGACTTCGGAAGTCTCGAATCTCAGTCCTATTGCGCGCGTTGCGAGCTACTTGGGCTGCTTGCCAGGGTTCAGCTTGGCGAACTTGGCCAGCAACTGCTCCTTGGTTTCCTTGTGGTCCGCATCGGCCTGGCAGGCGTCCACCGGGCAGACCGCGGCGCACTGCTGCGTGTTGAAGAAGCCTACGCACTCGGTGCACTTGGCCGCGTCGATTACGAAGAACTCGTCTCCCTCACTGATGGCCTTGTTTGGGCACTCGGACTCGCAGGCAGCGCAGGAAATGCACTCCTCGGTGATCTTGAAAGCCATTCCGTTTCCTCCTTGCACCATGAAGTTTGTTTGTCGCTGTCATTCCAGGGGCCCCATGGCGACTGCGCGCGCCGGTGCACCGTCTCCTCCGGCCACCTTGAGTGGAAGACAGCAGAGATTATACCACCCGCTGTGCAGAGATGACAAATCCAGGCCCTCCACGATGATGACGCCCGCCCCCAGCAGGGCATGGTGGGCTGCATGCTCCGCGGAACCGGGCCGCTCCACGGACAAGTAGTCGACTCCCAGCAGGCAGATGCCCTCGTGTTGTGCGACCCAGCGTGCCGCCTCGAGCGTGAGCGCGGCGAAATCGGGCGTGAAGTGCTGCACGTCGCGGTGCCACAAGGCCGAGTTGGTTGTTTTCAACAGCAGCCGGATAGTGCCTGCGGGCACATGGGCTTGAAGAAAGTCGACACCAATGTCGTACAGAGAGCCGCAATCGCACACCCAGGCACGTCCCAGCAGGGCCTCCAGCGGCAATTCATCCACCTTCATGCCATTCTCAAGAAAGTGGTAGGGCGGATCCACGTGCGTGCCCGTGTGCGAGCCAAGGCACAGCTCCGAAACGTTGCACACGTCGCCGCGTGCAATGCGCACGCGCGACTCAACACGCACCGCGGGATCGCCCCGCCACGTGACCATCGACGGCGAGATGGGCAGTGACAGATCATGGATGGCCAAGCCGACACCTCCTAGGATCCTTTTTCCGACTCCATCGCCACCAGCGCCTTGGCCAGTTGCTCAATGGCCACGCGCTGCTTGCGGTAGAAATCCGACTCGCTGATCGCCATGCGATCGGCGATCTCGCGGATGCGGCGGCCCTGGAGGAACTTCATTTCCAGGATGTTGTAGACCATCCATTCGCTGGAGGTCATGCTGCGTTCGCCCGCCGGGCGCAGCCGCTCGATGGCTGCCGTCAAGACGGCGCGCAGCGCCCGCGCAGGCACGCCTTCGTTCTCCTGGAGTGCCTCGCGCACCATGCGTGTGTCCATGAGTGGGCTGTTCACCAGGCGCGGCCCGCCCCAAAAGTGACTAAGTGCCTCCCGGACCACTTGGGCAAAGTTGGGGGCGTAGACCGGGTTGCTCTCCAGTCGCTGCAATCTCGCAGGGGCGGGGTAGAACGGTTGGCTGCGCCAGCGCTGGATCTCCTCGATCTCGGGCACGATCTGGCGCAGCGCCGCAAACACGTCCTGTTGCAGGTGCATGTCCTCCAGCGCCAACTCTGCCTGCCCTACAAAGTCGGCCACGTTGGCCAGCTCCTCCAGAGATAGCGCCGGCTGGCCGTGGTTGCCCTCCACGCCAAGAATGCCCAGCGTGGACTGGCGATCCTTGCTGCGCAGTGGCAGCAGCCAGTAGCCGTTGCAGACGACAAAATCCTCGTTGCGCAACTCGCCGCGCCGGCTGGCGCTCTGACCAAAGGAGGTGAGCAGAGACTGCCAATCACAACCCTTCAAGAATTCGCTGGCTGCCTCGCGCGGGCCGCAAAACACCCGAATCTCGAGCGCGCCCTCCTGCATGGCCACCACAAACCCGCTGTGCACTCGCAGCAGGTCACATAGCGTGATCAACACGTTCTCCAGCAACTGCTCGAGGTCCGTGCTAGTCAACAGGTGCGAGTCCAACTCCTGGATCCAGATCAGCTCCTCGCGATCCTTGCGGTAGAGCAGCCGGTCGATGTAGGGTTTGGCCAGGCTGATAGCGACCTGCGCCAGCACAATGCCGATGGCCACGGCAAAGATGAGTACCGTGTCGCGGGGCAGGCCCAGGATGTCCTCGACCTTGGGTATGACCAGCATCAGCGCAATGATGATGGAGCCCAGCAACGGCCCGCGCAGGAGGTAGTGGACCAGGTTGTGTTTGATGACCCGATCAGGGATAAACACGCCCTGATAGGCGACTGTGTAGGCGCTCACGACGGTCATGAGGGCCACCGCCACGTTGCCCACCAGTGAGAGGCCAAGCACTGTGTTGGGCGACAGGTAGCGCGACGTGCCAGCCACCAGCAGATAAGGAAACACGCCGGGGCCCGGGGCGATGATGGCCACGGTCAGATAGGTCATGCGCCGTCGCGAAGTGGAGGTCAGACAGCGTTGCCGAGCACGAAAGACATTGAAGACGGCCGCGAGAACCGTTGCGAAGAAGTAGAGGGTGAACAAGCGAAAGTACGGTCCGGGCGCGAGGTGTGACAGATACTGCGGGCCGAGCCCATCGCGCACCACCCAATCGCTGGCCACTGCTAGCACAAGGAACACCAACCCGAGGACATAGGCGACACGCACCAGCAAACGGCGACTGGGTGAAGTGTCATTTGTGGTGCGCAGCAGGGCGTCCGAGAAGTGCAGCGTTGCAGCAGGCACGAAGGCAATCCCCAGCCATTGGAACCGCAGCCAGATCAGGGTTAGTTCCGGTGTGACCACGTTGGTAACCAGGATGTCGCCGACGTACACGGCCGTGGTGAAGGCCAGCAGTGCCGAGAAGGCAAGCGCGACTGGGCTGCGCAGGTTGTGCGAGAGTACGTACGCCAGCAGCGAAAAGCCGATAATCACATTGGCCGAGGCAAGGATAAGGTTGCCCAGCGACAATGAGGAGGTTATCCAGCTTCCCGACATTTCCTAGACTCCAACCAGGCCTTTCGCAAAGATGCTCGCAGACCGTCGCGGATGCGTGTCGCCGCTACAGGCCAATGCGCGCCACCCAGATCGCAAAGTAGTACACGATGGTGCCCGCAAACAGCAGGCTGTCTACGCGGTCGAGCATCCCACCATGACCGGGGATCAGGCTGCCCGAGTCCTTGACGCCCACCTGGCGCTTGATCAGCGACTCCGCCAGGTCACCCGCTGTGACGCCGAGCACCAGGATGGCACCCAAAGCCAGGCTCTGCCACCACGTCAGGCCGACGAAACGGCCCGCGATCAACGCTGCGATGATGCCCGTAGCAAAACCTCCGATAGCGCCTTCCCACGTCTTGTGCGGGCTGATGTGTGTGAAGAAACCATGTTTGCCCCACAGACTGCCCGCAAAGTACGCTCCCGTGTCGCAGACCCAGGTCACGGCGCATGTGAGCAGGAGCCACTCGAATCCGCGTGGCAGATTGCGCAAGAAGATCAAGTGGCCGAGCAGACCGCCAACATACAGAGCGCCGGTCAGCGTGAGTGCCCAATTAGCAAGGAAGCCGCGTGTCTCCTGGTGCAGGATCTGGCGCACCATTAGAAGCATGAGGGTGGCGGCCACGCCCCAACGCCACAGGCCAAACCGGGGATAGTACGCATCGAGCAGGAGTATGGCAATGAGCGTGAGGCCTGCCACATAGGATGGCCTGTAACCGCCAATGCGCATGATGTGGTAGAACTCGTACCCAGCCAGCAACGCCGCGACCGCAACCAGGGCCGCCAAGTAAGGTCCGCCCAAGTACGCCAGACCCAGTACGATGGGTATTAGCACCAGGGCGCTAAGAATGCGCTGGATCAGCACTGTGCCTCTTTTCCTGTGGCCGAGCTTAGGCAGACGTGGCGAGGTCTGGCAGTCCACCGAACTTGCGGGAGCGCCAAGAATAGGCCTCCAAGGCCAGGTGGAGCTCCTCGCGGCCAAAGTCGGGCCACAAGGTCGCCGTCGAATAGAACTCGGCGTAGGCTGCCTGCCAAACCAGGAAATTGCTCAGACGCATCTCGCCCGCTGTGCGTATGATGAGATCGGGGTCTGGTAGATCACCGGTGTACAGGTGCTGGGCCAGCGTCTCCTCTGTCACCTGCTCCGGGACAAGGCCTTCGCGCATCATGTTCCGCACCGCCTCTACGATCTCGCGGCGGCCTCCATAGTTCAAAGCGATGTTCAGAATCAGGCGCTTGTTGGCGGCAGTCATCTCCGTTGCCCTGCGGATCTTGTCGCGCAAGGAAGCAGGCAAGTCCTCCAGGGCGCCCAGTTGGCGAACCTGTACATCGTTCCTGTGCAGCTTGTCAAGCTCACGGTCCACCGACTCGGAGAGCAAAGCCATCAGACCATCCACTTCTTGACGCGGCCGAGACCAGTTCTCTGTGGAAAACGCATACAGGGTCAGTATCTGCACGCCGAAATCCGGGCACGCGCTGACAATGCGCCGCACATTCTCAGTTCCGGCGCGATGCCCTGCCAGTCGTGGCAAGCCGCGCTTCTGCGCCCAGCGTCCGTTGCCGTCCATGATGATTGCGACGTGCCTCGGGATAGCAGACAAATCGCTGCGCGCAGCAGTATCAGCCGCGGTGCTATGCATCGAGGTACCTAGACTTCCATGATCTCTTGTTGCTTGGCTTTGCCGATCTCTTCCATTTGTTCGACGTGCTTGTCATGGAGACCCTGCAGCTTCTCGCGGCCCTTTTCCAGCTCGTCCTCCGTAATGAGCTTTTCTTTCTCGAAACCCCGCAGGTCATCCTGCAGGTCTCGTCGGATGTTGCGCACCGCAATGTGGCCCTCTTCGACGCGCCGCCCCACGGACTTGCTCAGCTCTTTTCTGCGTTCTTCGGTCAGGCGTGGGATGGGAAGGCGGACGACGGCACCGTCACTGCTGGGAGTGAGGCCCAAGTCTGACTTCATGATCGCCTTCTCGATCTCCCCGATGGATGATGGATCCCAGGGACGAATCACCAGCAGTCTTGGCTCTGGGGCAGAGATGGCGGCCATCTGGTTGAGCGGCGTGGGCGTGCCATAGTACTCGACGCGCAGACGCTCCACCAGCGCAGGAGAAGCGCGCCCGGTCCGAATGGTCATCAGGTCTTCGCGCAAGGCCTCCACGGCCTTGCTCATTCTGACTTCCGCTTCCTTTAGTGTGTCCGTAACCATAGACTACCTCCTCCGCCTGGCAGTGTACGGGCTGCGCAACAAGTTGGCGGCCATCACAGGCCCTTCCCTGCTACGGCCACAAGACTGAGGGCCCAGGTGACATCGTCAGCGTCAACGGCTAATGATGGTTCCGATGGGTTCCCCACAGACCACCCGCTCGACGCTGTTGGCCTCGGCCAGCCTGAAGACAACGATAGGCAGATCATTGTCCATGCACAACGACAGCGCAGTGCTGTCCAGCACCTTGACCCCCAGGTTCAGCGCCTCAATGTAGGTCAGATGGTCAAAACGGCGCGCGTCGGGATAGGTCACCGGGTCCTGGTCATAGACCCCGTCCACCTTGGTGGCCTTGAGCATGACGTCCGCGTCGATTTCCATCGCGCGTAAGGCCGCCGCTGTATCGGTTGTAAAGTACGGATTACCCGTGCCAGCGCCAAAGATCACCACACGGCCCTTTTCCAGGTGGCGAGTGGCCCGACGCCGGATGTAGGGCTCAGCGACAGCTCGCATTTCGATGGCAGTCTGGACGCGCGTCGGCACGCCGCTGCGCTCCAGGGCGTCCTGCATGGCCAG
>Ga0315294_10001336_pt1 | contig 26727 bp, 22 predicted proteins | sample YL17G13_40_MG_FD_203626 | JGI IMG/M metagenome (GOLD analysis project Ga0315294, IMG submission 203626) | Sediment microbial communities from Yellowstone Lake, YNP, Wyoming, USA - YL17G13_40 | ecosystem: Environmental > Aquatic > Freshwater > Lake > Sediment | place: USA: Wyoming | collected... | reverse complement strand
TCATTGCGGTTTTTAACTTTTCCCATGCCCAGAGACATTTTAGCAAGGAAATTCAGAGCCTCTTGTGCTTTTGGTGACTGAGCGCAAATGCGTAAAGCAAAGGAAGAATAATCTAATATTTCACCAAAATCTTTGTGATGTACATCATTTTCAATTTTGCACGATACTAAAAAGTCATCCAAAAGCTTAAGGTAGTCTTTCTTATAGGCATCGTCTGGTTCATATTCTGATTGAAGAAAATGCGCAGTGTTGAAAGCTAACGACCAAACCGGAATTTGATGTCCCCACCAGAGTTGTCTGGAGATGGGCCAGTCGCGGAGGTTTTCGAGCCAGGACTGATATGTTTTGGCGTAACGTTCCGGGATGAATTTCAATCGGCCATCCAATAACGGCTTCAAAGCAAGACCAGCCAATGAATTGACAGGTACATCAGTTCCGTCAATGAGGCCTTGTAGCACGGCCATCTTGGCCGTGTCTTGGTATCCTGGGGGGGTGTCCACGGGCTGGAAGCCCGTGCCACCCAGCCACCTCTTCCAGACGTCGCTTATCTTCGCACCCACCCAAGGCCAGTTTTCAAGGCCGGCCTTGGTAGGATTTTCTTTAATATAATTTACCTGATTGGCAAAATCTTTTTCGTCACGAATCAGGTGGTCGTAAGACTCAGTTTGCCAAAAGGCCCCTGTGCGTCCCAACAGCTCATTGGCCTTATTTGCCGTGTATGATTTCCAAGAATGCAGGATACTGGGCAGATCGAACCCCTCATGAGGTTTAACCACTGTGTGAACATGATTCGGCATAATAGCCCAGGCAATCAGGTCGTAACGTTGGCCGTCGAAATGCTTGAGTGTACTGGCAACAAGTTCAGCTATATTCGGCTGCCGAAGGTAGCATTGTCCGTGTCCAGCATCGAGATATGATTCAACTTTTTCGCTGTTGAGCCGAATAAGCTCTTGTTGCTCATGCGAAGTTAATTCGCGTCCCTGCGATTCGGCATTGCGAGCAATCTTGTCTCGCTCTATTCGCCATTGCTCAAGCACATTGGCAGGCAGTGAATCAGCGAGGCGGAATGTTACGGCATATATCGCCTCGACCTGAGTCCAGTGAGGCAGATATGCACCATTTCGTTTATTGACCTGATCATCCACGGGCTGGAAGCCCGTGCCACTTCGCTCAATTGGTTTTTTGACGGCGATATACCACTGGTCCGAGAGGTATGGTTCGATGGGGACGTGGCTTCGGTAGCTGTGGCCGACTTCGTGGGCGTATGGTCTGATTTCTTCGAGAAGTTTTTCCTGCCTGAACCATTCGACGATTGCCTCGCGTGCCTCGAAACGGTCCATGCCGATGAGGTTTTCGGCGTCGGGATTTTTGATTTGCTCCCAGTCGGTCCAGCCGAATTTGTCGCTGATTGAGCCATCGGGCGCCATAACGTTGATTACTTCGAGCTTGTGTCTCTGCCCAATCGCCCAGTCATCGGGGTCGTGGGCGGGGGTTACTTTCAGGAAGCCGGTTGAGAATTTGGCTTTTTCGTCTTCGCTGTCCGCCTCTGGCGAGACCTCGCCTTTAGGCGGGTTTGGGTTTGGCAAAACGACGTGCTCATCGGCGATAATGGGGATGATTCTGCCGACGATAGGTAATCTAACTTTTTTGCCGACGAGGAATTTTGCCCTTGGGTCGCCTGGGTTCATCGCCACGGCGGTATCGCCCAGCATAGTTTCGGGCCTGGTGGTCGCGACCGTAACATACTCAATTTTTTGTGGCACGGCCATCTTGGCCGTGTTTTCGTGTTCTTTATTAGTGTCCACGGGCTGGAAGCCCGTGCCACAAGGAATCTCAATCGGCTCAACCAACGGGTAACGCAGATACCAGAAATTACCCTGGATTGTCTCGTGCTCGACTTCATCATCGGCAAGCACGGTTTGCGTAGCGGGGTCCCAGTTGACAAGGCGTTTGCCTCGATATATGAGTCCATCTTTGAAAAGTTTGAAGAATGCGGCCCTGACTGCTTTGGCGCAGGTTTCATCCATTGTGAACCGCGTTCGCTGCCAGTCGCAGGAGCAGCCCATCGCCTTTAGCTGGTCGATAATTCGAACTTCGTATTCATCCTTCCAGGCCTGAACGCGGGCGACAAATTCGTCGCGTTTGAAATCGGTGCGTTTTTTGCCTTCTTCGGCGAGGATTCTTTTTTCAACGACGGTTTGGGTAGCGATGCCGGCGTGGTCTGTGCCGGGCATCCAAAGGGTGTTGAGGCCGAGCATCCTGTGATAGCGGATGAGGATATCCTGAAGAGTGTTATTGAGGGCGTGGCCCAAGTGCAGCGCAGCGGTAACATTAGGCGGGGGTATGACGATTGTGTAAGGTTTTCTTTTTGCGCCATCTGCTTCGGCGTGGAAATAATTGCCCGCGGCCCAAATCTGGTCTGCCTGCTGTTCGGTTATTTTGGGGTCATAAACCTTTGAGAGTTCTTCGGCCATAAATTGATTATCGATAATTGATTATTGATAATTCCCCCGCCCCGGCTTCATCGCCGACTTCGGCGTAAGGGTAACACTTTTTAATTATCAATTATCAACCATCAATAATCAACTACTACTTAGTCGAGGTTCATCGTCATAAGGAATTCGGCGTTGGTTCTGCACTTGGTTAGCCGGCTCTTGAGCAGTTCTATGGCTTCGACGTGGTTCATTTCACTGAGCACTCTTCGCAGCCGATAGGTAAGGGCAAGCTCTTTTGGGGCAAGCAGGAGCTCTTCTCTTCTGGTTCCGCTTCTGCTGATGTCGATTGCGGGATAGACGCGACGGTCAACAAGTTTCCTGTCGAGGTGCAGTTCCATATTTCCCGTGGCCTTGAATTCCTCGAATATGACTTCGTCCATCTTGGAGCCGGTGTCGATGAGGGCGGTGGCGAAAATGGTAAGTGAGCCGCCTTCCTCGACTTTTCGAGCGGCACCGAAGAATTTTTTGGGCATCTGCATTGCGCTGGCGTCAACGCCGCCGGTGAGGATTTTGCCTGAGTGGGGCATTTCGGAGTTGTATGCCCTCGCTAATCGCGTAATCGAATCTAAAAGAATGACCACATCGTGGCCATATTCGACCATTCGTTTTGCTTTTTCGATGACGACTTCTGCGACCTGGCAATGCCTGGAGGCCGGCTCATCGAAGGTCGAGCTTATTACCTCGACGTCGGGAGCGGTTTTGCGTTCCATTTCGGTAACTTCCTCTGGTCGCTCGTCTATCAAAAGCACAATCAATTTGATTTGCGGGTTATTGGTTGATATGGCATTTGCCATTTTCTGGAGCAGGACGGTTTTGCCTGTCCTGGGCGGCGCGACGATGAGTCCTCGCTGGCCTTTGCCGACGGGGGTCACCAGGTCGATTATGCGCATATTCAGCTCTTCCGGGGTTGTCTCCATTATTATTCGTTCCAGCGGATGCAGAGGCGTGAGGTCGCTGAAGACAGTTTTTTCGGCGAGGCGGTCGGGGTCTTCGAAGTTGATGGCCTCGACGCGAAGGAGAGCGAAGTATTTTTCGGAATCTTTTGGCGGGCGAATCTGGCCCGAGACGGTGTTGCCCGTTCGCAGGCCGAAGCGTCTTATTTGAGAAGGCGAGACGTAAATATCGTCGGGGCTTGAGAGGTAATTATAGTCGGGGTTACGCAGGAAGCCGTAGCCGTCGGGTAGGACTTCAAGGACGCCCTCGCCATACATCAGGCCGTTCTGGCGGATGCGTTCCTTGAGGATTCTGAAAATAAGCTCCTGTTTTTTGAGGGCGGTATATTCGGTGATGCCGTCCTTTTTGGCCATTTCGTGGAGCTCGGAGACGCTCAGCTTCTGAAGGTCCGTAAGGTACAATTGCCCCTTCTTTACCCGCTCATATTTTTCGTGAGTGGATTCCGCTTCGGTCTTTTGCGTTCCGTTGGCCTCATCGACAACCTGGACACCGGCCTGCTGTTCGTTATTGACCACGGTCTGAGTTTGGGCTTGTGCCTGTTCGGGCTGCTCGGATTGTTTGGGCTGCTCGATGATTTCTGCCTCGTCCTGACCCCGTTTTTTTCTTCTGCCCTTTCCGCCGCCTTTAATCATATTCGCTCCTATATCTGCCAACAACCAGGTTACAAGTAATGTTATCCCGCCCGCTTTAACCGCGCGGGGTTCTTTAAGCTGAAGCAACGCCGCTCTAATCTCTCCGTCATCCGCCCATCGGCGTTCATTTGCCTGGGGGGTTATGCCCGGTATTCCGCAGATGCCCAGCAGCCAGTTTTTGTCCCCGATGCCAATATCAAGCTGATTTTCCGGACCCCAGCGCGAAATTTTTACTGCGCTGAGCGTGGCTGAATTGGTATTAAGGCGTTATGTCAGTATCCCCAAACCGGGTACGCTTATCCAAACATTGCACTGAACCGCACTTACCCTTTATCCACAATGGTTGAGAAAATACAAGCGATTTGTTTGGACAAGCCCGATAAGTCGGAATTGTTATCGACGATATTATCGGCGATACGTTTCTTTTTGTCCAGAGAAATCTGAAGATTTTCGCGAATTTTTAGCTGGTCGGCCTCAAAAACACCGGTTTTTTTGGCTCTTTCAAGGCGTAATGGGGGTGCGCAATCGACAAAAATGAAGCGGTCGCAGCGTTTTTCCCAGCCAACTTCAACCAAAAGGGGTATATCCAGGACGATAGCCCTGACTGCCGGTTGGGGGCCACATTGAGCTATCAACTGTTCGACGCGAGCCATAATGAGGGGGTGTAGTATGCCGGTAAGGGTCTCCAGTTTTGCGGGGTCGCCGAAGACCCTGTTTGCCAGGGCAGACCGGCTGATTTTGCCCTTATCGTCGAGAATTCCTTTGCCGAATACGCGGACGATTTTTTTAAGAACGTCTTTTTCTTCGAGGAGCTGATGAGATATGGAGTCGGCATCGATAACGGCGCACCCGAGCTTTGCCAGCTCGGCGGCTACTGTGCTCTTGCCGGAATACATTCCGCCCAGGATGCCAATCACAGGTTTTTTTCCGCGAGTACTCACAGAAACTGTACTCTATAATTTATCCGCGGAACAGTCAAGCGATTTTGAACAGAGAAAAATTTTTTCAATAAAAATTTCTTGTTGCGTAGAAGTCATTATAGTATAGTTACTTGCGGCTACTTGGTTTATTTGCCGCGACAACGGTTAAACAGGATTTGCAGAGGCAGGCAATGGGACCCGAATGGACAGAAGGTGGGTTTGGGTCGGACGACGGTTGTCCCGCGAAAAGGGATACTTTATATTTGCCACTTGCTGTTCGTTGAAGCGAGGTAACGTATGACAACAGTTACAAAAAAAGAACTTATCGATCGTATCGCAAAAGACACCCAGGCAAAGCGGGTAACAGTCAAGCGCATCATCCAGACATTTCTCGACACGATGACCGCGGAGCTGATGAAGGGCAACCGCCTGGAGTTTCGCGACTTCGGGGTATTCGAGACCAGGACCCGGGCGTCGCGTGTCGCGCAGAATCCCAAGACGCTGCAGCGAGTGGATGTTCCCGCGAAGAGGACGGTGAAATTCAAGATGGGCCGACTGATGAAGGACCGCCTGTGTTCCGGCACCCGTGAATCGGCGGGGACAAAATAGTCGCCAACAAATTGATAACTGATTATTGATAATTGATGATTCGAAGAACCGTTCCGCTCACAATAATCAATTATCAATAATCAATTGTTATAGTCGGTGTTCGTCAGTGTTAAAGTCAGTGGAGTCAGCGTATGTCAGAGGGAACGGTCAAGTGGTTTAACACAAGGAAGGGTTACGGCTTCATCGCAGCCTCGGACGGCAAAGACGTTTTCGTGCACTACTCAAGCATAAGCAGCGAGGGCTACAAGACGCTTGAGGAGGGCGACCCGGTCAGCTTCGACATCGTGCAGGGCGAAAAAGGCCCAAGAGCAGAGAACGTGGTTCCTCTTTCGGCCGACGGCGCGAAGGCAAAGAAGAGCGAGCAGCCGACGAAATCCTGAGATAACAGAGGTCAGAAGACGGAGGACAGAGGACGGATACCCCCAGCAGTTCGTTTTTCACGTCAAAACGTCACCAATTTTTTCTTGCAACTTCCCATAATATCTGCTATTTCAATAGTGAGGTGGTCAATGGAAAGACAATGCACTAAGGTGTTTTCCGTTTATGCTGTCCAGAGGGCTTGAATCCGGTCTGGATTGTAACGTGCTTGTTCTTAACAAGCACTATATGGCCATTCGCATTATCGGCGCGAGGCGGGCGTTCTCCATGCTTTGTCGTCAACTGGCTGAGGTCGTCTCGTGCGAGGAAGGCACATACGCCAATTATGATTTTCAAAGCTGGTGCGAGGTCAGCGAGTTAAAGCGCAATTTTGAGCCGGAAAGCTGCGACTGGGTCTCTACGGTCAATTTCTACGTCGCCGTGCCGAGGATAATTCGCCTCTTGTTTTATGACCGCCTGCCCAGAAACGAGGTAAAATTCAACCGCAGGAACATCTTTGCGCGAGACAAAAGCCGTTGTCAGTATTGCGGGAAGAAGCAGCCCACCAGCGAATTATCTCTTGACCACGTCCTTCCGCGAAGCGCGGGTGGCAAGGCCATCTGGACGAATATCGTCTGTGCCTGCACCAATTGCAACGTGAAGAAAGGCGGCAGAACGCCTCAGCAGGCGGGATTGACTCTGATTCAAAAGCCCGCCAAACCCAAGCACAATCCCCTCATTCACATTCACTTAGGCCATCAGCGTTACAGCAGTTGGAAACAGTTCTTAGACAGCGCCTACTGGTCGGTCGAGCTAAAGTAGAACCGATTGTTACAAGAAGATTCACCGCTGAGAACGCGGAGACCGCAAAGAATTTTTAGACACCGATTAACACTGATTGACACTGTTTTCATTTTATTTTTTGTAGTCCGCAGGACGCCTCCCGAAAGGGATGGCCAAGCCCCTTACGGCGGGCGGGGCTTTATCCGCCAGTTAGTTTGGCGAGATTTACCCGCCGAATCGAACTTATACCAGCGGCCATAAAAAAATGCGCGCCCTGTATTAGGACTTGCGCTTTTTGAATAGATGTCATAATAAGCTCTAAAATAATTATTTAAGGATCCTGTTATGTATGTCGAAAGCGAATTTATTTAAGGCCGTTGGTATTAAACGGATTACGTGGTCTTTTCCTTACTGTAATTCTTCTTGCCTTTCTCGACAATTCTGAGGATAATACCAGCGAGTGAAGTGGTCTCTTTAAGGTATTATCGGGAGGTTTCTATTATGGCTGGCAGACAGTTCTTTCTTTTCTCTTGCCTATTACTGGCTTTTCCTTTTTCTGCAAAAGCAGATGAGAAACTTGTCGAACTCGTTAAAAAAATAAAGCCCGCAGTGGTTTTGATTCAAACCTTCGACAAAGACAATAAGCCATTAGGGCAGGGCAGCGGTTTTTTTGTAAATAATAAAGGCCATATCGTTACAAACCACCACGTTCTCGAAGGCGCTTATCGTGCAGTAGTTAAAACTTCGTCCGGTATGGAATATCCAGTTGAAGGCATCATTGCCAAAAACGCCGACGCCGACATTGTCAAAATCGTCGTGAACATACCGGATGCCAATACACCATTCTTAAATCTCAGCGAGATTGTGCCATCCGAAGGCCAAGACATTGTTGTTATAGGCAATCCTCTCGGTCTTGAATCAACTGTATCAGCCGGAATTGTATCGGCAGTTCGCGATATTCCCGCCTTTGGCAAAATACTTCAGATAACCGCTCCCATCTCGCCCGGCTCAAGCGGAAGTCCGGTTATAAATAGCAAAGGTGAGGTAATAGGTGTTGCGACTCTTATCATAACAAAAGGTCAGAATCTCAATTTCGCGATTCCCAGCGATAAAATCATCGCCCTCAAAGAAACCTCTCAAATCCCCATAGTCAGCCCGCTGACTGCTGATTCAAACGACGCTCAATTATTTTACCGCAAAGGATTAAAGGAACTGTGGCAGGAAAACTGGCTTGCTGCACTTACCTGCTTTCAAAAGGCATTAGAAAAGAACCCGCAAGACGCCGATGTATGGTCCCAGCTTGGCTATTGTTACTTCAAACTTGGCTACCATCAGGATGCGATAGAGGCCTATAAGCAGACCATAAGAATCAAGCCGGATGATGCGGAGGCACACTATAATCTTGGCATTATCTACGGCAAACTTGGCCGCTGGCAGGATGCCATAGAATCCTATAAGCGAGCCATCAGAATCAAGCCGGATTTTGCCGAGACACACTATAATCTTGGCCTTAACTACGGCAAACTTGGCCGCTATCAGGATGAGATAGAATCATATAAACAGGCAATCAGAATCAAGCCGGATTATGCCGAGGCGCACTTTTTTCTTGGCCTTACCTACGGCAAACTTGGCCGCTATCGGGATGAGATAGAATCCTGTAAGCAGGCAATCAGAATCAAGCCGGATTATGCCGAGGCACACTACTTTCTCGGTATCGCTTATTCCAATCTTGGCCGTTATCAAGATGAGATAGAGGCCTACAAACAGGCCATCAGAATCAAGCCGGATTATGCCGAGGCACACTACGTGCTCGGTATAACTTATTTGCAGATCCGTGATAAGGGTTCTGCCCTCGAAGAATACAAAATCTTAAAAACCTTGAATACTGAACTAGCAAACAAATTGTTTAACTTGATTTATAAGTAGGCAACCCCGAGCCCGCCGCGCTTTTGCCTTCGGTAAGCTTGTCGAATTCGCTGTTCGGCCTCGATAGCTTGGCTTTGTTGATAAAAGCAAGTATGTATAGATAAATCAAAACTGAAGGGAAGAAATGTCTTTAGTAAAATGTGAACTTTGTAGAATGTCATACGTTCCAGAAAATCCAGGGGAAGTCCGGAAACACAAGAAACACCATGATGAGGCAATCAATGGTTTTCGTGCACCGCCTTCGAAAAGTGAGCAAATCATTTGGTCGAGAGACGATATGACGATTACGGTTATTAATCAACACTCACCATTATTTTTACGCAAACGAGCAGAAAAAGTAGCAAGCATAGCAAAGCGTGATGCCCGCTATGATTTTCCCTGCTATTCTGCAAAAGAACCGATTAGCGAACAAAATGTTCATGTATTCCTACTTCATAAACAAAGGCGTATTATCGGATTACTAACCATGGAAAAGCATGATCATATATGGAAAACCTCTCGGGCTGATTGGGATGCTGATAAAAAACCAAAGGAGCTATTGGCACATCCTCCTATGTGGAGCATTTGCTTTATTTGGATTCTTAAGTGTCATCGTGGTTCCCATTGGGGACAAACTATGGTTAATGAGGCGATTGCTTATTTTGGGGAAAATTTTGAAACCATTGGGTGGTATACGACATTTACACCTTCTGGAGAAGCTTGGTTTCACAGATGCTGTCCAGAAGTGTTTTATATCGCCAAGTGAAACATAAACCATACAACTATGGACAGTGATGCTATAACCGACCGGGGACAACTACCGTTTTTTACCTTTTTATTTTTAACTTTTCACTTCTTTCCAATCCGCCAAACTCACGGCGGATAAATTCTACCCAAACCGAGTCCTTTCCGCCAGTGGCGGAATTATCGACCAATGACTAAAAACCGAACACTGCCACTACAGGCAGGCGAGGTCGAGGTTTTTGGCGGCGGCGGTGTCGTCGGGTCTGCAAACAGGAGTTGTCAAAGGTGAGGCCTTAATTTTTTCGGGGTCGGTTTCTTAAGCCGTCTGCATATGCTTATATAAAGGTTTGGCGATGGACTTTAAGCATTTTGAGGCGTTCAGGATTTCTATCCCTATTACCTGACCTCTATCATCGAGTTCCACGTTTATACCCGGAGCAACCTCTACAAATTCTTCTTCCATGCCCTTTTTGGCTACTATGTAAAGGACATCTGACTCATAATCGTAGTTTATTAAGGATTTCTTGCTCATATTTTTTGCCACCTTCCCGCGTTTATTCGGGTTATTTTTTGATAAGATTTCAATGGGTGAACCGTGATTATTTCTATCACATCCCCCTTCTTGTTATACGTTAGGGCAAACTCCCTAATTTTATTATTGAATTAAAGCTTATGAATCGCCACATAATGGCCGGTGATATTATCGTAATAATGCTTTTTTGCCTCCTTGAAAATTTTTTTAGGCAAAGCAAGCGGTATATCTCTCACCTTTAATCAAAACTTCAGATGGGCCGTATATATTATATTCATCCGACACCATTATTAGGGAAACAGTATCGGTTGTCAAGCACGATTCGTAAGCTCCTGGAATGAAGCGAGACCCGGATATCGGCCTTATAGGCAGGCGAGGTCGGGGTTTTTGGCGGCGGCGGTGTCGTCGGGTCTGCAAATCGGAGTTGTCGAAGGCGAGGCCTTGATTTTTTCGGGGTCGGTTTTGGCAACTTCGGCGATATCGATCATCGCCTCGATGAAGGCATCGAGCGTTTCTTTGCTCTCGGTTTCCGTCGGCTCAATCATAATCGCGTCGTGAACCGTCGTGGGGAAATAGACGGTGGGCGGATGAAAGCCACGGTCAATCAACGCCTTGGCGACATCCAAAGCGTGAACGCCTGAATCCAACATTCCCTTTGATGGCGTCAGCACACATTCGTGCTTGCATATCGCATCCACGGCTTGTTCGAAATGTTTCTTTAATTTCACACGGACGTAATTGGCGTTGAGGACGGCGTTTTCGGCGACGCGGACGAGGCCGGCTTTACCGAGCATAAGGATATAAACATACGCCTTGAGAATTACGGCGAAGTTGCCGTAGAAGGGTGCGATGTAGCCGATGGATTTGGGGCGGTTGTATTCGAGGGCGTAAGTGCCGTCGTCGCGTTTGGTTACGATTGAGACGGGGAGGTAATCGACGAGTTTCTGTGTAACGCCGACGGGGCCAGCGCCGGGACCGCCGCCGCCGTGAGGGGTGGCGAAGGTTTTATGGAGATTGATGTGGACGATGTCGAAGCCGAAGTCGCCGGGACGTGCCTTGCCGACGATGGCGTTGAGGTTCGCGCCGTCGTAATAGGCGAGGCCATCGACGCTGTGAATCAAATCGCAAATCTGTTTGATATTAGGGTCGAATAACCCAAGCGTATTGGGGCAGGTGAGCATCAGGCCCGCGACTTCGTCGTTGAGGACGCTTTTGAGGGCGTTGACATTCATCACACCTTTGTCGGTGCTGGGGACGGAGACGACCTTGTAGCCGGCGATTGCCGCGCTGGCGGGATTGGTTCCGTGTGCGCTATCGGGGATGAGGACAGTGGTTTTTTTATTGCCTTTGTCGCGATGATAGGCGGCCATTATCATTATGCCGGTGAGTTCGCCGTGAGCTCCTGCCATCGGCTGCATGGTGAAACCGGCCATACCGGTTATTTCTCGCAGGAGCATATCCATTTCATAAAGGACGGCTAATGCACCCTGTGTAAGCATGCCGCCCCCGCGCAACTGGGGCAAAAGCGGATGCAAATGCGCAAAGCCCGGATACGCGGCGATACGTTCCGTGACCTTTGGGTTATATTTCATCGTGCAGGAGCCGAGCGGATAGAAATTGGTATCGACGCCGAAGTTGCGACGCGACAGTTCCGTAAAGTGTCGGACGACGTCAAGCTCGCTAAGCTCGGCGAGGCCGGCGGGTTTATTACGCAGAAATTCCTTTTTTATATTTACCGTCGTGGCAACATCGCTTCGTGTTGTTGTAACGCCGCGCCTGTCGGGCACGCTTTTATCGAATATCAGTTTCATTTATCAATCTCCGGCGGGGTAAACCCCGCCCTACAAAAACTGCTCAAAGGACACGGCCAAGATGGCCGTGCTACAAAACGCTCTCCAGTGCTTCTGCAAACATACCTATCTGCTGTTTGGTTCGCTTTTCGGTTACGCAAACGAGGATGCAGTTTTTCATATCGGGATAATACCTGCTCAGCGGGAAGCCGGCGGCGAAACCCTTTTCTATAAGTTTGCCAATCACGTCCGCGGCGTCTTTTGGCAGGTCGAGCACAAATTCGTTGAAGAACCACTTGGCCTTGAAATGGGATTTTACGCCTGGTATGGCAGTCAGCCGGCTATAAGCATAGCTGGCCTTGTCGGCGCAAAGCTGCGCTGTTTCGCGCAAACCCTCTTTGCCTAATAATGACAGGTACACCAGTGCGGTCATTGCGCACAGGGCCTCGTTGGAGCATATATTTGACGTGGCCTTTTCTCTGCGTATGTGCTGTTCTCTTGCCTGGAGGGTCATAACGAAGCAATCATTGCCATTGCGGTCTTTTGTTCGGCCGATGATTCGTCCGGGCATTTTGCGGACGTGTTGCATCCGCGTCGCCATAACGCCGAGATACGGTCCGCCGAAAGACATTGGCATACCCAAACTCTGGCCTTCGCCGGTAACGATATCCGCGTCCATTGAGCCGGGGGTCTTGAGTATTCCCAGCGATATGGGGTAGCAAGACACCACCAAAAGCGCTCCTTTTTTGTGCGCCGCTTCCGCTATATCGCTGAAGTCATCGACGCAGCCGAAGAAGTTGGGGTTCTGCAAAATCACCGCGGCGGTATCATTATCAAGTTTGGCTAATATCTGTTCTCTATCGACCAGGCCTGTCGCACAGTGTGTCTGGACAAGCTCTATTTTGAGGTTCCGCGTGTATGATTCAATCATAACGCGGTAAATCGGATTGACGCTTGTATCTATGATTACTTTGTTTCTGCCCGTGATACGAAGGGACATCATCATCGCCTCGTACATAGCGGTGCCGCCGTCGTATATTGAGGCGTTGGCGACTTCCATATCGGTCAGCCGGCAAATCGTCGATTGATATTCGTATATCGCCTGCAATGTCCCCTGCGAGACCTCGGGCTGATAAGGCGTATAGGCGGTGTAAAATTCGCTGCGGGATATTATCGAATAAACAGCTGCCGGTATGAAATGGTCGTAAAAACCGCCGCCTAAGAAAAGCGTAAGGTCTATCGAATTTTTGTCCGCAAGCTCAGCGAGGACGCCGCGGACTTCCTGTTCAGGCAATCCCTCCGGCAGGTTCAGTTGCCCGCACAGAAGCCCTTTTGGTATATCCGAAAAGAGCTTTTCCATCGTAAGGCCCATCTCGGCCAGCATCTGTTTTTGCTGCTCGGCGGTATTGGCAATAAAAGGCATATTTTAAATCTCCACTAAATGACTCCGTCCGGATTTCACTCAAAGGCCCTTGAGGTATATCTCGTACTGAGCGGCATCGATAAGGTTCTGCGTTGACCCTTTGTCGGTTATTTGGATTTTGCAAATCCAGCCGGCGCCGTAACAATCGTCATTTACTATTTCCGGATTCTTTTCGAGTTTGGTGTTCGCCTCGATTACCTTGCCCGTAACGGGCGAATAGACGTCGCTGGCGGCCTTGGAGCTTTCGACGACGGCGAGTTCGCCTTTTTGTTTGATTTCTTTGCCGACGTCGGGCAGTTCGACAAAAGTAAGTTCGCCCAACTGGTTCTGCGCGTGGTCGGTTATCCCGATAATCGCGATGTCGCCTTCGATTTTGGCCCACTCGTGGTCCTTTGTGTAAAGCAGTCCCTTCACAACCATAACTTTGTCTCCACTGTTAAAATTTTTCAAATCGGCTTATCACTTTACCCTGGATGTCCCCATTTAGCCGTTCGCCTCGTTTCAGGGCCTGTTTTCTTCCCTTGCTTACCTGGCTCTCGCTGCGAGCCAGGTAATAAACACCAACCGAATTTCCTTCCGTCGCCTTATCCTTGTCCATATATACAAGCGCAATCTGCCTGGTTCCTGCGGTTGCGCTGCTGAGGACCCAGCCGACGCATACGCCATCGCATATTACAGCGTCATTCTGGCGGACAGGTCGAACGCCCTTTTCGCCGGAAAGCTCAAGCCGGGCGACTTTCATTTTAAAGGTTTTTGAGATTTTCTCCATCGCTGACTTGCCGATGAAGAATTCTTTGTCGAGTTTTACCGCCCAGCCATAGCCCGCCTCGAACGGGGATATATTATACGGCCCGGCGAGTTCGTGGCCATAAAGAGGCAGACCGGCTTCGACACGCAAGCTGTCTCGTGCGCCCAGGCCGCAAGGCACCGCACCTGCATCGATTAACTTTTGCCACAACTTCGCGGCATCTTTAGGATGCACAAAAAGCTCGAAACACACCTTTGCCCCGGTGTAGCCGGTGCGGGAAATGATGCAATCGATGCTGGCCAGTTTCGCCTGGCAGAACGTAAAACTTTTTAGCGTCTTTATCTGCTGACCGACCGAGGTGTCCGCAAGTTTGCAAAGAATATCCGGCGAGGCAGGCCCCTGAATAGCGATATCGACCCTGCAATCGGGGCCGGTTTTTGTGTCCCGCATATCACGAACGGGGGCGGTCATAATTTTCCTGTCGGGCTTCGTCAAATCTATTTTTGCTTTACCCGCCTGCAATGCGGCGAGATACGCCCTGGCTTTCGGCTCATTGGAGGCGTTGACGACCACCATAAATTTTTCTTTTTCGCGCCGGTAAATAATTATGTCGTCAAGGACGTTACCCGCGGCGTCTAAAAGGTAGCTGTATTGTGCCGAGCCGACCTGCAGGGCGCGGACGTTGTTGGTTGTAACCGCGTCGAGAAAGCTTTCGGCATTTGGGCCTGCGACCTCTAATGCGCCCATATGGGTGCAGTCAAAGACGCCCGCCCGCTGACGGACCGCCGAATGTTCTTCGCCTATCGACGAATACCACAACGGCATCAGATAGCCCGCGAACTCGGCTACGTGGGATTTATCGGTGAGCTTGAGGTGCTCGTCGTATAGAACGCTTCCGACCGGCGAATTTGCCGCCGGCCCGAAGACAAACGCTCCTGCTGCCTGTTTTTCTGCCAATTTCGGCCTCCTTGCACAATCTCACCGCAGAGACCGCAAAGAACGCAGAGATTTATTTATGTTTTTTCTCCGCGGTCTCCGCTGCCTGCCCTCCGTAGCCCGTTTTACGGGCGAAGGAGGGTGCTCGGCGGTGCAACTCTTGCTCAAAACTTATGCAACAATATGAAAATTCATCGCAAAGTCAAGGGCGGACTATTAAACTGTGGAGGCGATTTATATTAGCGGATGGACCGGCAGGAGATTATTATATGGGTGAAGAAACAACATTTGAAAGGAGATTGGTTATGGGTGCAAAGAGACGGTATTGGCCGGCGGCAATGCTGGCGGCGGTATTAGTTATATTTGGCGGGTGCGAACAGCAATTAGGCACCAAATCCGTATCCGGCCCGGTCGGCAAGAACGGGAAAATCGCGGTTATTCTCGATACTGACATCTGCGACGACATCGACGACACATGGGCATTGGCAATGCTGCTTCAATCGCCTGAATTCGACATAAAGCTGATTACCACATCGGTGGGCGATACGACGGCCAGAACAAAGGTTGTGGCGAAGATACTGCAGACGGCCGGCAGGACGGACATACCTATCGGGACAGGGGTGGCCATAGGGGATATGAAAACCGGGCACAGGCAGGACGGGTGGGTAAAGGATTTTGATTTATCGAAGTATCCCGGGAAGATTTATCCTGACGGTGTGCAGGTGATGATAGATACGATTATGAATTCGTCTGAGCCGATAACGCTTATCGCAATAGGCCCCCTGCCGAACGTCGCGGCTGCGCTGGAACACGAGCCGAATATAGCGAAGAAGGCCCGGTTTCTGGGGATGCACGGGAGTATCCGCTGGAGCTTCAGCGATAAGTCGAAGCCGCAAAAAGAATATAACGTTGTTTCATTTATCAAGGCGTCGCAAACAGTTTTCACGGCGGACTGGGATATGACTATCACGCCATTAGACACCTGTGGCAAGGTGCTGCTGTATGGAGACAAATACAGGAAGGTGCTGGACTGCAACAGCCCCATAACGAAAGCGATAATTGAAAACTACCGCGTGTGGACAAAAAGCGGCAATATGAACGAGGCGCAGGTGGGCAGCAGGAGCTCGACGCTGTTTGATACCGTGGCGATTTACCTCGCGATGAAACGTGACTTCGTAGAAATGGAAAAACTCAGCATTCGCGTGACCGATGACGGATACACGGCGATAGACGGCAAGGGGAAGAAAATCAACTGCGCGACAAACTGGAAAAATATCGGAGCATATGAAGATTTCCTCGTCGAACGGCTGACAACCCCCGTCGGCACGGCGGGTGCGAACGGCAGGTAATCACGGTATAAACAAGAACGGCAGGTTGCCAAAAGCTCTGTGTATATCACCCGCCGGGAGCAGGGCATAATTTTTTGAAAAAAACTCAAAAAAACTTGAACATAGGGTAGGGGGGTATGGTATAATCGATAAGCGTAAAAAACGGGGTATAAATATGGGACAGCCGACTACGCACGAGGAACAACTGCAGTTTTTAAAGAAAATCGAAGGCCAGGTCGCCGGTATCCAGCGAATGATTGAGGAAAAGAGATACTGCGTGGATATCCTTATGCAGATACGGTCTGTTATAGGGGCGTTACGCAGAGTCGAGGGCCAGATTTACAAAAAGCACCTCGACGGCTGTGTCGCCGGCGCACTGAGGGGCAAATCCGAGGAGGAAAAACAGAAAAAAATAGATGAGGTTATCGAATTATTGGAGAAATTCAGAAATGAAGAATTTTCTTGTATGACAGGTTTAAGCTTGTATAAGATAAAGTTCCCGAATGAATAAATTGAGCGAGAAATTGCGTTGAGAGAATATGCAATGAGAACAGGCATATCAAAAATGTTAGCGGCAGTTTTGGTTGTTCTGGCCCAATGCGCCGTCGCGATGGGTGAGCCGAACGAGCCGAACCAATTTTCGACGCTGAAGGACTATGTCAGTTACGCGGAGGCGCACAACGCCGGGCTAAAGAGCAGCTATCAGCAATTGCAGATGGCTTTAGAGCAGGTTCCGCAGGCAAAGGCGCTTCCGGACCCGCAGGTTACATATAACTACTGGACGAAACAATCGGACCTGCAGATGAAGCAGACGGTAGGCGTGATGCAGATGTTCCCGTGGTTCGGCAAGATTGATGCCAGGACTGAGGCGGCAATAAAGGAAACATCGGCGGCACAACAAAAATACCAGGCGGCGCGATTAGCGTTGTTCAAAGAGATAAAGGAGGGTTTTTACGAATTTGCCTATCTTGCCAGGGCAACCGATACAGCGATAGAGAACCTGGAATTGTTCAAACATTTTGAGGAGGTTGCCAGAACTAAGCATATGACGACGACGACCGGGCATCCGGACGTGATTCGGGCGCAGGTGGAGATAGCGAAAATGGAGGATGTTTTGCGGGGATTGAACCAGTTGCGGGAGCCGACGGTAAGCCGGCTTAGGACAGCGCTGACCCTGCCGGCGGATACGAATCTGCCGTGGCCAAAAACCGAAGAATTCAACGCGGTTGAGCTGGATTATGAGCGATTAGCGAATATATTAAGACAAAAGAATCCGGAACTGGCGAGCTTGAACTACGAGGCAATGGCTGCGGGTAGTAAAATTACGCTTGCGGAGAAAAACTTTTATCCCGATATCGGGGTCGGCGTGATGCGGGAAAATATGGACAGCCCAGGCAGCAGAGACGGCGTCGCTATGGTATTTCAGATGAATTTGCCTTTGTGGCGGGACAGCTACAGGGCAGGGGTCAGACAGGCACAGGCCCAAAAGGCGAGCATCGAGCAGCAAAAGATTGAGACAGAAAACGTTCTTTTGACAAAGGCGTCACAATCGCTTTATGAATACAGGGACAGCATCCGAAAGATACGATTGTATCGTAATACGCTGATACCTAAGGGCAGGGAGTTGCTGCAGGCGTCGGAGGCGGCGTATCGGGAAGGGACAATAGATTTTTTAAGCTTGATTGACGCCCAGCGGATGCTTCTGGATTATCACTTGTCTCTCCAGCGGGCGATTGCGGACAATCAGCAAAAACTGGCCGAGCTTGAGATGCTGGCAGGGACGGAACTGGATTCAAAATAGCGAGCGAATCTGATTTATTGGACACAGACAACAAGGTTGTAACGCGGCCAATCAACAGAAGTTACGGCAAAATCTTAGTTGTTGCGAACGAAATCATACAGATTTGGTATGACATAAAACGAGCGTTGAAAAACAAAGGAAACATTATTTAATCAGTTTGAATCAGGAGAAAGAGAAATGAAAATAAGCGGGACATTCAGGACAGCGGTTTTGTGGACGATGGTTCTGGCGGCGGCGGTAGTTTTGGCAGGCGGTTGTCATCATTAAAACACATTTAGAACGTTAATAAAAGGGCAGGAAAATGAAAGGTCTGATACTGTTAGTAGTAGCATTTTTGACGGCAGTGATTGTGTTAGGCGGTTGTGAGACACAGGCGGAGGACGGTACGACGCATCCGCAGGTGCAGCAGCAACAAGCTGGTTGTCATTAAAACACATTTAAAACGTTAATGAAAGGGCAGGAAAATGAAAACGAAAGGTCTGATGCTGTTAGTAGTAGCGTTTTTGACGGCGGTGATTGTGTTCGGCGGGTGCAAGAAGAAGGAGCAGCCGGCTACACCAGCCCATACACACTCAATGGAGGAAATGGCAAAGGAGGCGCCCACAGCGGCGGCGGCTGAAATCGAGCAGACGGTATGTCCGGTGATGGGGGAAAAAATCGACAAAAAAGTTTTTGTCGAGTACAAGGGCAAGAAGGTTTACTTCTGCTGCGCCGAATGCAAGGGAAAATTCGAAGCGGCCCCGGAGAAGTACCTGCCCAAGCTGCCTCAGTTTGCGAAATAAAGATTAACCGCTGAGCACCTTCCTTCGCCCCTACGGCGGGCTACGGAGGGCAGGCAGCAGAGACCGAAGATAAGAATAGAGAGAGCTAACTCTGCGTGCTTCGTGGTGAGAAACGCGCAAGCTGCGCGATTACAGCAAGTGGGAGCCGAACAATGAAAAAGCGTGTGATTATTATCGGCGTGATTATTGTGGCGGCGATTATTGGGGTTTTTATACCGGGTCGGTACAATAATACACAGCGCACAGGAACCATTTCAGAAACAGCGAAGGATTTGTATTATTGTCCGATGCATCCGAACTTCACGTCTGACAAACCCGGCGATTGCGCCATCTGCGGTATGTCGCTTGTGAAGAGAGTTGTTGCTCCGAAAGCCGAACAAAAGACGGAACCGGGTAAATCCGGCAAAATACTTTTTTATCGCAACCCAATGAATCCCGCAGTTACTTCGCCTGTCCCTATGAAAGACCAGATGGGAATGGATTACGTGCCGGTATATGAAGAGCCGGCAAAGACCGGCGGAGCAGCGGTTTATATAAGCCCTGAAAAGCAGCAGTTAATTGGCGTTAAAAAAGGCAGGGTGGAAAAAAGGAAGCTGTCAGGGCAAATCCTGACGGTGGGAAGGGTTGCATATGACCCGTCGCTGTTTACCGCACAGCAGGAATACCTTCAGTCGTTCAAAAGCAGCCGGACGATACACAAGGACGAAGGTTATATAGATGAGCAGTCAGGAGCTCTGACCAAGTCGATGAAACAAAAGCTGCTGGCTATGGGAATGAGCGAGGATGAAATAACCGAGCTGGAAAATCGTGGTAAGCCGCAGCAAAATCTGTATCTGCCCACCAGTGAAGACAAAAACGTCTGGGTGTATGTAACGATTTACGAATACGAGGCGGAACTGGTAAAAACGGGGACGCCCGTCGAGGTCCGGGCGATTGCTTATCCGGGAGTGTCTTTCGAGGGCAGTGTCATTTCCGTCACCCCCATACTGGAGGCAGCGACGAGAACGCTGAAGGTCAGGGCTTTGGTCGATAACCCCGAAAACAAGCTCAAACTTGAGATGTTTGTCAACGTGGTGATAAAGTACGACCTCGGCGACAAGCTTGCCGTGCCGGAGGAGGCGGTAATGCACGCGGGGACACGCGATATTGTTTTTGTCGCCAAGCCGGACGGCTACTTTGAGCCGAAGGTTGTAACGCTCGGGTCAAAAGCGCAAGGATATTACGAGGTATTGCGAGGATTGTCGGAAAATGAAGAAGTCATTACCTCGGGCAACTTCCTTGTGGATTCGGAGAGCAAGCTGAACGCGGTTTTGAACAAGGCAGCGGAACCAAACAAATGAAGGCATCGGTGCAGCGATGATTAGCAGGATAATAGAATTTTCCGCTAAAAATAAGTTTGTCGTTATATTCTTCGCGATAGCCGCGATAGTCGGGGCGGTATATTGCATAAGGATTATGCCGTTAGACGCGATTCCGGATTTGTCGGATACGCAGGTGATAATTTATTCTCAGTGGGATAGAAGTCCCGATATTGTTGACCAGCAGGTTACGTATCCGATAGTGACGGCGATGCTTGGCGCCCCGAGGGTCAAGGCGATACGGGGTTTTTCGGATTTCGGCTTTTCATACGTTTATATAATTTTCGAGGACGGCACCGATATTTACTGGGCTCGCAGCCGGGTAGTTGAATATATGAGCAAGATTACGGCCCGGCTGCCTCAGGGCGTGCAAACCGAAATCGGTCCCGACGCGACCAGCGTGGGCTGGGTTTATCAATATGCGCTGGTGGATAAGACCGGCAACAACAGTTTGGCGGATTTGCGAAGTTTTCAGGATTGGTTCCTGCGATACTCGCTGCAAAGCGTACCCGGCGTTGCGGAGGTGGCGACTGTCGGCGGTTTTCAAAAGCAATACCAGGTCAACGTCAACCCCAATGCGTTGCTTGCCTACAATATCCCTCTTACGAAGGTCGTCGAGGCCGTCCGGCAAAGCAATAACGACGTGGGCGGCCGGCTGCTTGAGATGTCCGGCACGGAATATATGATTCGGGCAAAGGGGTATGTAAAATCGCCCGCGGATTTGGAGAATACGGTCATAGGGACAGACGGTTCGGGAACGCCTGTGCTGATAAAAAACGTCGCTGACGTTGTCATTGGGCCTGATATAAGGCGCGGCGTGGCGGATTTGGACGGCGAGGGGGACACGGTCGGCGGAATTGTGATAATGAGGCAGGGGGAAAACGCGCTCAACGTAATCAATCGCGTCAAAGCCAAAATCGAGGAGATAAAGCCATCGCTGCCCAAAGGCGTCGAGATAGTTACGACTTATGACCGCTCTGATTTGATAAAGCGGGCCATCGATACGCTGAAGCATCAGCTCATTGAGGAAATGATTATAGTCAGCTTTGTGATACTGATATTCCTGTGGCACTTCCCGTCGGCAATAATACCGATAGTTACAATACCCATCGCGGTGCTGCTGTCGTTTATCCCGATGTATGGCATCAAGCTGACATCCAATATTATGTCCCTGTCGGGCATAGCGATATCGATAGGAGTGCTTGTGGATGGCGCGATAGTGGAGGTTGAGAACGCTTACAAAAAACTGCAATTATGGGAGGCGGGCGGGCGAAAAGGTGATTTTCATATTATCCGGCTGAACGCATTGAAAGAGGTGGGGCCATCAGTATTCTTTTCGCTTTTAGTCATAGCAGTCGCGTTTTTGCCGATATTCACGCTCGTTGACCAGGAAGGCCGACTGTTCAAGCCGTTGGCATACAGTAAAAACCTCGCGATGGCAATCGCGGCGCTTCTGGCGATAACGCTCGACCCGGCTATACGGATGCTTTTCACGCGGATGGACTACCGGCATTTTAAGCCGGCGTGGCTTTCGAAGTTATACAACGCTGTCACAGTCGGTAAATACTATCCTGAAGAGCAGCACCCGGTGAGCAAAAGATTATTCGCAATATATGAGCCGGCGTGCAACTTCGTTCTTGAGCATCGCAAGTTTACGCTGATTTGCGCCGCTATTTTGATGGTAGCGACAGTGCCGGTGTATTTTCAGCTTGGGTCGGAGTTTATGCCGCCCTTGAACGAGGGGACGATTTTGTATATGCCGACGACGCTGCCGGGAATATCGGTTACGGAGGCGGCGAACCTCTTGCAGATACAGGACAAAATTTTTATGTCGTTCCCTGAGGTTGAGCGGGTGTTCGGCAAGGCGGGACGGGCGAACACGCCGACAGACCCGGCGCCGTTTTCGATGATGGAGACGACAGTTGTTCTGAAAGATAAGCGGTATTGGCGGCCCGGATTAACGTGGGAAAAACTGATTGAGGAAATGAACGCCAGGATGCAAATACCGGGCGTGACCAACGCCTGGACGATGCCGATAAAGGCGAGAATCGATATGCTTTCGACCGGCATACGAACGCCGATAGGGATTAAAATTTACGGCGCAGAGCTGAGTGAGATTGAAAAAATAGGAATGCAGCTTGAGCAAATCATCAAGCCGCTTGAGGGGACACGCAGCGTATATGCGGAACGAGTGTCGGGCGGGTATTTTGTGGATTTCAATTTGAAGCGGGAGCAATTGGCGCGGTATGGATTGAGCATCCAGGACGCTGAAGAAATTATAATAAGCGCCATCGGCGGGGAAAATGTTACGACGGCGATTCAGGGGACAGAAAGATATGGCATAAACGTACGCTATGCCCGCGACTACCGCGACGATTTGGAAAAGTTACAGCGGGTGCTTGTGCCGACAATGTCGGGTGCACAGATACCGCTTGGCGAACTTGCGGAGATAAGCGTTTCGCTTGGGCCGTCGATGATACGCGATGAGAACGGGATGTTGGCGGGTTATGTTTACGTCGATATCGCGGGTAAAGATATCGGCAGCTACGTCGCACAGGCGAAGGAGGCAGTGGCTAAGCAATTTCAAATGCCCGCGGGTTACGCCCTGCAATGGAGCGGACAATTCGAGAATATGCTGCGGGTGAGAGAACGGCTCAAGGTCGTAATCCCGCTGACGCTTTTAATCATATTCATATTGCTTTACATAAACACAAAGAACATCGTCAAGACCGGCATCGTAATGCTTGCGGTGCCTTTTTCGCTGATTGGCGCGGTATGGTTCCTTTATATACTGGGCTATAACATTTCGATAGCGGTGTGGGTGGGAATGATAGCGCTTATGGGGCTGGACGCGGAGACGGGCGTGTTTATGCTGCTGTTTTTGGATTTGTCTTACAATGACATGGCGGCCCAAGGCAGGATGAAAACCTTCGCGGATTTGAAAGAGGCGATTATTCACGGCGCGGTCAAAAGGATTCGGCCAAAGATGATGACGGTGATGGCGATGTTTATGGGCCTTATACCGATTATGTGGTCGATGGGGACAGGTTCCGATGTGATGAAACGCATAGCCGCGCCGATGATTGGCGGCATAATTACGAGCTTCATACTTGAACTGCTGGTTTATCCGCCTTTGTATGCGATGTGGAGGCAGCGAGAACTCCGCAAGACATTGCCCTCAGGCAATTGATAACTAATCCTGGCTTCACAAATATCTGCTCCCGCAAACACTTCCTCGGCTTCGCAGAAAACTTATTTTTCCAAAAACCTTGAACACCTCAAAAGTTGTGGAGTTTAAAGCAGTTAACAGTATAATTTAGCTTTACACTCTTCCAGGAGAGCAATATGAGAATGAACGATAACACAAAACGGATTGTGTTTGTTGTGCTTGCAGTGATTATACTGTCAAGCATCATATTGTCCCTTGTTATGGCAAGATTCGAAGAGCAAAAGGCAACATTGAGTACCGGCACAACAGAATCTTTATGGTGGGCTGGGAAAATCGTCTTTTTCATTTCAATGCCTCTTATGGTTTCTCTGGTGGCACTATTTTTTTATGCAGACCATCTTCGCAGCAGAGTCGATACGATTGAACTCGCCGCCAGAATGCGAATTGTTGTTTCAGTTGCGTGGTGGGTCATCATCGCCTTGTTAGTATTGCGGGGAGTGGAATTTTCAATAGCTTTATATAGCGGTTCACACAGGATTGTCTTTGATGTGATTCAATTCCTGCTTTTAAGTTCATGTCTTGGATTTTTACTGCTGGATTTATGGGCTATGCTGAGCTATTTTCGCACACACGCCTTGCACAATGTAGTCACTGTCTGCCTTCTCGAACAGCACGATAAATTTGTCAAAGCCAACAAATTCGACAAGGCGTATGCTACGTTACTCAAAGCATGCGAAGCTGAACCGGATGGGCTTTGGCTTTGGTGTAGATTGGCTATGTTCTGCGAGCGAACCCGTAAAAACTCGGCTGAAGCAGATAAATATATGGCCAAGGCGGAAGAATTGATAACAACAACCAAGGCAAATAATATTGGCGATAAGGCCTGCTATTTCGATTACCTCGGCTTGATAAATTATGTGAGAGGAGAACACGACAAAGGTTTAACATACATTAAGCAAGCCATTGATATCGAGCCCAAACCGTATCGGATTAAAACGTACGAGGAACTGCTTTTGGATTCAAAAAGTGCGCAATTGGGTACTAATTTGCCTGACCCCAAAACAGATACATAATCAGGCATCAGTAAAGGCGCTGTCCCAGTCCTTCCAGACGGGTTCGAGACCCTGAGATTTGAGCATAGCGGCGATTTGGGCGGGGGAGCGGGAATCATCGATATCGAACTGGCCAACGGAGTCGGCGTGGGTAGAGTATCCGCCGGGGTTGGTTTTGCTGCCTGCGCTCATTCGTGTAATGCCCAATTTAACAAGCTGGTCACGCAGGTTAGCGGGTTCGCGTGTTGAAATGGTCATTCCCGCGTCGGCGAAGCACAGTCGAAGGGCGAGAATCATCTGGACGAGATTTTTATCCGAAAGAAGATTAAACTGTGCGCTGTCAACATCCTTCGCGGGACGCAACCGCGGGAAAGAAAACGACACGCGTGATTTCCAGTAGCGTTTCATCAGGTAATGGGCGTGCTCGGCAAGAGCTAAGGTTTCGAGCCGCCAGCCCGCTTCGCCTGCGAAGCGAGGCGAGTCATCAAGGCCCAGGAGCGCGCCAAGCCCGATTTCCCGCATACCTGCCTGGCCGAAACTATCCGCTGCGCTCAGGCGATAATTGTAGTCGGCTTTTGGCCCCGCTGGATGATATTTACGATATGTTTCGCGGTCGTAGGTCTCCTGATACAATGTTACGCCCTCGATGCCGGCGGCAAAAAGCTTCGCGTATTCATCGGCGGACATCTGATAGATTTCAACGGACAGCGAGCTGAATTTGGGCCGTAACTTCGACGCTAATTCGACCAGGTAATCGACGGTGATAAAATTTTTATCTTCACTGCTGACTAAGAGTAAATCTTTGAAGCCCTCTTTGGCGATTGTTTCTGCTTCGGCGAGGGCCTGTTCGATTGTGAGGCGGATTCGAGGAAACTTATGTGATTTATTGAAGCCACAGTAAACACAATCATTAACGCATAAATTTGACAGGTACATTGGCGCATATAATCGGACGGTTCTGCCGAATCGCTGGAGCGTGAGCTGATGAGCGATTTGCGCCATTTGCTCGATGTAATTTTCGGCGGCGGGCGAGATGAGCATCAGTAATCGGTCGAGGACATAATATCCCGGCTTGCGCGATAGCGCCCATTTCACTTCATCTTCCGTAATTTCGCCGAGACGCTTAGCCCAGATTTTTTTGCCGGAACCGTCGAGCCCCCTGTTGGCGAGAATCTTTTTTATGTCGAGCTGTTGTGCTGCGGTGGTCATAGTTATTCATTTCGCAGAAAGCCGGTGAGAGGGCTTGAGGCGGAGGCCTTTTTTGTTTCCGCGGCAGCGCCGGAAAGATAAGCCATTCTGCCCGCCACTACCGCGAGCTTGAACGCCTCGGCCATTTTCGCCGGCTCAACGGCTGTCGCAATTGCGGTATTTACCAGCACCGCGTCCGCCCCCATTTCCATCGCCTCGGCTGCGTGTGAGGGCAAACCAAGACCGGCGTCAACAACGACGGGGACATTGGCCTGCTCAATAATTATTTCCAGTGCGGCTCGCGTTTTTAATCCCTGGTTTGAGCCGATGGGGCTGGCTAAAGGCATTACGGTCGCGGTTCCAACATCCTGAAGACGCTTACTCAATATCGGGTCAGCGTTGATATATGGCAAAACGATGAAGCCCTCTTTAACGAGAATCTCAGCGGCCTTTAATGTCTCGATTGGGTCAGGCAGCAAATAATACGGGTCGGGCGTAATTTCGAGCTTGACCCAGTTGATACCCGTCGCAGCCCGCGCCAGGCGCGATAAACGAATGGCCTCATCAGCGGTTCGTGCGCCTGAAGTGTTGGGCAAAAGCAGGTATTTGTTCCTGTCGATTGCGGAGAGCATGTCGTCGTCTTTGTTTGTGATATCGACCCTGCGAAGAGCCACGGTAACGATTTCAGTTCCAGAGGCCTCTATCGCTTGTGCCATTGCCTTGCTGGAGGAGAATTTGCCTGTGCCGATGAGCAGGCGCGAGGTGAATTGCTTACCCGCGATAACAAGCTTATCCATATTTAGCCCCCGGGGACGAATCTGACGAGTTCGATACTCTGACCATCGCGCAGATTGGTGGTTGAGAATTTCGCGCGTTCGACGATTTGGTCATCGAGTTCGGCGACAACGGTTGTAGAATCAACGCCAAGCTGCCGCAACAGGTCCGCTATTGTTGCGGGTATTTTGTTGTCAGGAAATATTTCCTCTTTGCCGTTTATTTTTAATAAGCCCATACATACCCCTCGAAAATCGAGGCCATAAACAAAAAGCACTCCCGCAACTCGTCTCGGCGAAGGCGCCCATTATAATAACAGAAGTACAAAAGACGCCGAGCCATAGCCGGAAAGGAGTGCTCTAACTGCCTTGCTTTGCCTCCCTTCGCAGGTCTTAACCTGAGCAGGTTCATAGGGTCACCCCGACAATTTCGGGATTTCTCAGCCAC
>Ga0315294_10001334_pt1 | contig 26735 bp, 24 predicted proteins | sample YL17G13_40_MG_FD_203626 | JGI IMG/M metagenome (GOLD analysis project Ga0315294, IMG submission 203626) | Sediment microbial communities from Yellowstone Lake, YNP, Wyoming, USA - YL17G13_40 | ecosystem: Environmental > Aquatic > Freshwater > Lake > Sediment | place: USA: Wyoming | collected... | reverse complement strand
AATCAATCCCTGGCCCGCGGGTTTGGGGAGCATGGAGTTGGCCTCGCGAACGTAGCGTCTGAAAGCGGCAGGCGAGACGCCCGCCCTACTTTATTGGCCGCACACATTGGCAGAACCGTCACGAGGCGTCCGTAGTGGAGTCAAGATGCACCCACTAACGACCTGTGGCACAGATTTCACTGCCTCAAACCTCGGGGAATGTCAATGCTGTCTGCAAGAAGCCCATTGGACTCAAGGAGTGTTGAATATGCATCCTCAACCGTTTGAAAACCCCATTATGGTAACAAGACCTTTCCTTCCTCCCCTTGAGGAGTTCACCGAGGGTGTGAAGGAGATTTGGGAAAGCCACTGGTTAACCAACAATGGACCCGTGCTGCGGCGATTTGAGCATATCCTCTCGAATTACTTTGAAACAGATAACCTATGCCTTTTCAATAACGGCACGCTCGCGCTCCAGATAGGCCTCCAAGGGATGGGCATTTCCGGAGAGGTGATCACGACTCCCTTCACCTTCGTGGCAACTTCCCATGCACTGTATTGGAACAAAATCCGGCCCGTTTTCGTCGACATTGAACCAGACTACTACACCTTGGATCCCGCAGCCGTGGAAGCGGCTATTACGCCCTGGACCAGCGCCATCCTCGCTGTTCACGTGTACGGGTTTCCCTGCAAACTTAACGCCCTGGCCGATATTGCCCGACGCCATAAGCTGGCCTTGATCTATGACGCCGCGCACGCATTTGGGGTCACTGTGGGTGGCAGGCCCATCAGCCATTTTGGCGACATGAGCATGTTCAGTTTTCACGCCACCAAACTCTTTCATAGCATTGAAGGCGGGATGCTCACCTTTCGCGATTCGGGTCTAAAGAGCACTTTCGACTATCTGAAGAACTTCGGCTTCGAGAACGAACTCGAGGTCGTTATGCCCGGCACCAACGCCAAGATGAATGAGATGCAGGCGCTGATGGGAATCTTGGTTTTGGGTCACTTAGGCGATTTGATCGAGCGTTCCAGGCAGATAGATGCCACGTATCGCGAATGTCTGAAGGATGCTCCGGGTATTCGTTTTACGCCCCCTCTGCCGAAGGAAGTAGGGTATAATTACATCTATGAGCCGGTGGAAATCATCGAAGCAGAATTTGGCATGAGCCGCGATGCCCTCTATGAAGATTTGAAAAAATACAACATTTTTACCCGCCGTTACTTCTATCCATTGCTGTGTGATTTTCCTTGTTACAGGAATGTGGCGTTCAAAGATCCGCTCCAAGTTGCCAGGCGAATATCCCAACAGATTCTCTGTTTGCCCATATACGCTGATCTTAGCGAGGAGGATGTTGTCCGAATCTGTGAGGCGATGCAATTCTTGCAGAACTCCTCTTCCGCGAATGCTTTGGGGGAGCGCAAGGTTCGGGCGACTGCGTGATGGAATCTATCCGGAAAAAACAAATCGTCATTTGGGGTGCCGGCCGGCACGCAATGGTGGTTGCTCACACTGCAGACATTGCGGGGGGTTTTGAGGTTTGTGGATTCCTCGATGATATCAACCCAGTGCCAAGAGTAGGTCCTTATAAAGGAAGGATGGTTCTGGGCGGCCGGGAAGTCTTGGCGACCAATCAGTTGAATGGCGTTGATGGAATCGCCCTTGGAATAGGGGATTGCTTAGCCAGGCTTTCTCTGGGCAAACTTATTCAAGAAAGCGGTTTCCAAGTCCCAACCATTATTCATCCGACCAGCGCTATTGCATCGGACGTTTTGATCGGAGAAGGATCTGTTATCCTTGCAGGCGCAGTTATCGATCCCGGATGCAGGATCGGGAAATTCTGTATCATCAATAATAATGCCACCATTTGTCACGACAGCAGCATCGAAGACGGTTGCCATATTTGCCCAGGGACTAGTATAGCTGGCGGCGTAACGATTGGCCGGGGAACCTGGATTGGAATCGGAGCGGCAATCATCGAGAATATCTTCATAGGTGAAGGCTCGCTAGTTGGCGCCGGGGCGGTCGTCATCAGAAGCATTCCAGCTCGATCTGTATGCTATGGGAATCCTGCTCGTGTTAGCCGCAAGGTAGATGGGGATGGTATCTCCATCAGTGATTGCGGTACCTATCCTCGAGGCATTGCTTCCTGACGATGCATCTGACCAGCATGTCCGACTCGCTTAAACACAAGGTTCTTTCTGGCCTCCTCTGGCGCAGCCTCGAGCGCTTTGGGACGCAAGTATTTCTCTTTCAAGCAACTTGAGGGACGAACATGATTCGGGTAAGCGCTATTTTCCCTGTCTATTACAACGCCGGCTCCTTGCGCAAAACCTTCGAGGCCGTTTCGCAGGTTCTGGAGCAGCATGGCTCGGTCGCATCCTATGAATGCATCTTCGTTGATGACGGATCAGGCGACAACTCGCTCGCAGAATTGCTTGAACTGTATCGCGATTATCCCGAGAAGATTAAGGTCGTTGAACTCGTCAGGAATTTCGGCCAGGTCCCTGCGTTGCACGCGGGTTCAGAGCTTGCCGACGGTGACGTGATCCTGAACATGTCCGCTGATCTCCAAGATCCGCCAGAGTTGATCTTGCAGATGCTGGATATCCACTTGGCCAAAGGCGTTGATATCGTTGTGGGATCCCGCGCAAGCCGCGACGAGTCCTTGTGGAGAATGGGAACATCTGCCATTTTTTATTGGCTCATGCGCAAGTTGAGCTTTCCCAATATGCCCAAAGGAGGGTTTGACTTCATTCTATTCACTCGTCGCGTCCGGGATGCCATCCTCTCTCACTACGAAGGTAATTGCTTTTGGCAAGGCAAACTGCTATGGTCGGGATATTCAATCCATTTCCTCTCCTATCATCGCAGGGAGCGGGAGTTCGGCCAATCGCGGTGGACCTTCTCCAAGAAGATCAAGTATTTAATCGACGGTGTCATGGCCTACTCATACTTTCCGCTGCGCGCAATGGCGGTGACGGGGTTATTGACTTTCCTGGCCGGAGTTCTGTACTCTTTCTGGATTGTCATCTTGTACCTCTTTCGTGACACTCCGTTCAAAGGTTGGGCCCCAATTATGATCCTCATTCTTCTCCTCGGCGGCCTCCAAATGCTCTTCTTGGGCGTCATCGGCGAATATTTATGGCGCACCCTGGACCAGGTGCGACAAAGACCGCTCTATCTGATTAAGAATACGCATGGATTCTTGACCCAAGCCCAGATCGCAGGAAAGCGTCTCTCAATAACAGCCAACGCACCCAGCGCGAATCTTTAGTCCGAAGTTCATGGACGAAAATGCGCCCAAACAATTGATATTAGTAGTGTTAGGGCCAATTTCGAATGTCGGTTGCATGGCAAACCAGTTTTTCACCAAGTGTTGATTTCAGCGGGTTTGGACTAGAAATTACATGGACACACGTTTACAATAGAAATCCATGTAAGCATAATGGTATCAATAATTCGCCACCTGACCGGCGTCAACACCGTTTCCGCGACCATCCCGATTGCCCTAAAAAACTCCCTGATATCCTCAAGGTTGCAGCCGGGCAGCGTATTATGCTGGCAGGATTTGGAGTCGGTTATTCATGGGGAGCGGCAATGAACAGGTGGTGATACTGCATAGTCCTGTAGCCCCAGCACATTCTTCCTTTTCCTGGAGGTCTCCCATGTCCGAATCTCCCTTTTTCCATCCTCACTCCCTCGTTGAACCCGGCGCGACGGTGGGCGCGGGCTCCCGCGTCTGGGCCTTCGCCCATGTCCTTCCCCGCGCGGTCATCGGGGAGAACTGCAACATCTGCGACCACGTCTTCATCGAAAACGATGTGAGAATCGGCAACAATGTCACGATCAAGTGCGGCGTCCAGATCTGGGACGGCATCACCATCGAGGACAACGCCTTCATCGGGCCCAATGTCACTTTCACCAACGACGCCTTCCCCCGCAGCAAGGAATACCCCGAAAAATTCCTGCGCACCCTGATCCGCGAACGCGCGTCCATCGGCGCCAACGCCACCATCCTTCCGGGGTTGACCGTGGGGCGCAACGCCATGATCGGCTCCGGCTCCGTCGTCACGCGCGATGTGCCCCCCAATGCCATGGTCATGGGCAATCCGGCCCAGATAACGGGGTATGTGGGGAATCTGAGTTATACCAATCTCCGCAAGGAGAAGAAAAGCACGGAGGCGCCGCCGAGCCTTGCGCCTCTGTCTGTCCCCACATGCTCCATCCCCGGGGTCTCCGTTTTGCAGATGCCGGTCCTAACGGATTTGCGCGGAAGTTTGTCCTTCGGCGAATATAACCGCCACCTGCCTTTTGAGGTGCAGCGTTTCTTTGTGATCTATGACGTCCCCAGCAGGGAAGTCCGCGGTGAGCATGCCCACAAGACCCTGCACCAAGTCTTGGTCTGCCTGAAGGGCTCCTGTTCCATAGTCCTGGACAACGGCTCGCTGCGGGATGAGTTGGACTTGAATACGCCCGCGATTGGCCTGCACCTTCCCCCAATGGTTTGGGCGATACAGTATCGCTTCACCCAAGATGCAGTGCTCCTGGTGCTAGCCTCGGATAAATACGATGCGGACGACTATATCCGGGATTATGACACTTTCCTCAGTATGATCCGAGGTGCTTGAATGTCCATCCCTGCCCTTGATATGAAGTTTCCTTACTTGGAACTCAAGGACGAGATGGACGTGGCCTGGCAGCGCGTCACGCTTGCCGGATGGTATATCCTGGGCAACGAAGTCGAGGCCTTTGAGACCGAATTCGCCACCTATTGCGGCGCCAGGCACTGCGTCGGCGTCGGCAACGGCTTGGAGGCCCGGCATCTCATCTCCCCCACCTTTCGGAGGCGTATGAGAGCCTGCATATCCCCCAGGGCGCCCTCCCCATTGCCGAAGACCCCGCCAACACCGTCCTCAGCCTGCCCATGGGGCAACATCTTACCGAGGTGGACGCCTTCGTGGTGGTGGGCCAGTTGATTCAGGCGGTCCGATTCTTTTGACCCCCCGCGGCATTTCTATGCAAGACGCGATAGACGGTATGGGCCTCATTCGCCTATGCGGATCCGTCTGATCCCAGAATGAGCCGTTCACCACAGAGACACAGGGTTGATCTTACAAGAGATCGAGCCTGATTGCCAAATCACCTTTCAGGTGAATCGCGCCCTTGATGAAATGCATTGGTTTCTCCGTGCCTCGGTGTCTCTGTGGCTCCTGAACTGCGGTTTACAGGCTGATTATTGTAAGCAGGAAATGAGTTTTCATGGGTTCTACTAGATACCGACCGGAAATTGACGGTTTGCGAGCCGTTGCTGTCATTCCAGTGGTTTTGTTCCACATGGGGTTTCAATGGGTTAGCGGCGGTTTTATCGGGGTCGATGTTTTTTTTGTCATATCCGGCTTCCTAATCACCTCCATCATCCTCAAGGAGCATGACCAAGGCGGGTTCCGGTTTTCCAATTTCTGGCTGCGGAGAGTCCGGCGCATCTTCCCCGCGCTCGTGGTGATGCTGGTCGCAACCTCCATCGCCGGCTACTTCATGGTATTTAGGGGCGACTTGAATGACCTTGGCAAGCAAGGGATATCGGCAATCCTCTCCTTTGCCAACATCACGATGTGGCGATTAGCGGGGGGGTATTGGGGGGCAGCTGCTGAGAATTCTTTATTCCTCCACACTTGGTCCGTGTCGGGGGAGGAGGAATTTTATTTCGTTTACACGTTTATCCTGGCGTTGCTCCTGAGATTCTCTAGGAGATGGGTGTTTATCGGCATATCGGGCATAGCATTATGCTCCTTCTTGTTGTATCTCTATGGTTCAGTGCATAGTCCATCCGCCACCTTTTACCTGCTGCCCACGCGGGCATGGGAACTTGCTACTGGATGCCTCGTGGCTGTCCTATCACGGAAACACGATTTTAGTTTTCCCAAAACGATCTCATCGGTTATGTCGTCGATAGGCTTGGCTGCGATCATTCTGTCCTATCTTTTCATTTCGAGAGAAAATCGGCCTATTGGTTTTCTTGTCCTGCCAGTGATTGGTTCAGCTTTTGTGCTTGTGTTCGGTGAAGCCAAGAGTTCCATAGTCAACAAAACACTGTCTTCCTCCCCTTTCGTCTATATCGGCAAGATTTCTTACTCCTTGTATCTCTGGCACTGGCCGGTTTCCGTCCTGGCTAGGCAGATGCAGTTTTTGGATAGCGGAATTGTTCCAACCGGTGTCGTGTTGTCCCTGATTGCACTGGTTTCCGTGCTCTCCTATAATCTCGTTGAAAAGCCAACCCGCCACCGAGTTCAGATTCTAAAACCGGCGTTTCTTGCATTCGCCATCAGCCTCTCTTTATCTGTATCTCTCTATGCATCTCACCGTTCATATGATTGTTCCGCATATGGCAAGGTCCTTTGGAACGGGCAGTTGTATAATGTGAATCCTGTTGATACCTGGCCCGAGTCCGTTAAACGGAGGATGGTAGGGATTGTAGTGCCGGAGCGGGAAAAAACTCAAGCGCGAGCCTATGCGACCGGCGGAGTCATCAAAGAATACGGCGGTCCCAAGCCTGAAATAGTCGTTCTTGGCGACTCCCATGCATTGATGTGGTCCGGAGTCATTGATGTTATTTCCAAGGAGATGGGCTTGACGGTGTCCTTTTGTTGTGCGGATGGAATTTCACCTTTTGTTGATCTCCCCCTGAAGAAGACCGCAGGCAATCTGTTTTTTACTGCTGAGGAAAAGTACCAGTTTGACAGCAAGCGGCTCGAATTCATCCGGGAATGGAAGCCAAAGGTAGTTATCATTGCGGCTAGGTGGGAGGGTGTAGGTGATATAAAAGTCACCGAGGACTTGGTACGATTCATTGGGGATACCGGGTCGAAGATTCTCCTCATCGAACAGCCTCCCGAACTTTGTTTCGGGGACAAGAACGCCTTGCAGTATTCGGCGTTTGTAGGTCTCGTTCCGAAAGACAAACAAAAACAGTATATCCAAACCGCGAACAACCGCGAATATGAAGCGGGAAGAGACTTGATCCGACAGATCTCCAAGAAATATCCGTATTGCACCGTTGTGCCCGTGACGGATGTTCTCTATAAGCCGGGTTTCGGTGCCTGGGTGCTCGATGGTTCGAAGGTCTTATACATCGATGATGACCACTTGAGCCAAGATGGGGCGTTGAAGTTGAAGGATCGGATCCAGGGGGATATGGAAGTGATTCTTAAGGGGAAGCCGCATTTCCAAGCGTTCCGCCTGAAAGCACCCTGTGAGGACTCCCGGTTCCTCCCACCTCTCGGGAGCGTACGAGGGCCTTCATATCCAGGGGGCCTTCTCCCCATTGCCGAAGACCTCGCCAACACCGTCCTCAGCCTCCCCATGGGGCCGCATTTGAGTATCGAACAGGCGGACGAGGCGGTGCGCGCAATAAAGGATTTCTCATAGCGATAATGCGAAGAATACTGGGGAGAATAGTCCGCATACCGCATAGAGTCTTTAACCGGTTTCTCAACTCTTTGCGCATTCTGAACTGCAGGGCAGGTGCTTGGCTGGCTGGGGCGCACTTGTCCATGGGGAAGGGAAATCGCTTGGGTGTTCGTTTGCGCGTCAATGGACGGGGGAGCGTGAAGATAGGAAGTGGAAACAGTTTAGGATATGGCATGGCGCCCATGATGGGCAGTGGAACCATTCTGATCCAAGCGAGGACCCCCCAGGCAAGTATTACGATAGGGGAGTGAAACCTCACATCCAACAACATTTCCATAGTGGCAAACGACTGCATTGCCATAGGGAACAAGTGTCAGATAGGGGATTTGGTGGCCATATACGATTCCGATTTCCACGAGATCAGCCCAGCCACTCGCAATAGAAGTACGGGGCCAAGCGCTCCGGTAAGGATTGGAAACAATGTCTGGTTGGGAAGCCGCGTGATGGTTCTGAAGGGCGTTGCAATTGGAGACAACTCGGTGATTGCCGCCATGAGCGTAGTGACGAAATCGGTTCCGCCCAATTCTCTAGCCGCTGGAATTCCGGCAAAGGTCATTCGCTCCATTGAGTAGCCCCACGAAATCATCCTACCGGCAAATAGTGAAATCCTCCTCCATCATTGGGGGCTCATCGGTCATCAATATCCTCATCGGGATCGTACGGACCAAGGTGCTTGCCGTGTTGCTGGGGCCGGCGGGCATGGGGCTTTTGGGGGTTTACGGCTCCATCACGGGTTTAGTGTCCACGCTGGCTGGGATGGGAATAACGAGCAGCGGAGTTCGCCAGATCGCCGAGGCGAACGGTACGGGCGACCGCGTGAGAATCGCCCGGACAATCATCGCGGTTCGCCGCGTGTCCTTTTTCCTGGGGATTCTTGGCGCGGTCCTGCTGGCCGGTTTATCCGGGATTATCAGCCAGATGACCTTCGAAAATCGCGATCACACCTTGGCCTTGGCCATCATTTCTCTGACCATATTTTTCGGCGCTGTGTCGGGCGGACAGAGCGCGCTCATCCAGGGGATGCGCCAGATCCGGAATCTGGCAATCCTGGGGATTCTCGGGGCTCTCTTCGGAACCCTTTTCAGCATCCCCATCGTCTATTTCTGGGGAATGAAAGGCATTCCCTGGTATCTGGTAATGGTTTCTGCGATGGGAATCCTGACTTCCTGGTGGTATGCGCGCAAGATCCAGACAGGAAAAATCACGCTCCCTTGGAAAGAGGTGTGGACGTCGGCGCGTCCGTTGCTGGCGCTGGGGCTGGTCTTCATGTCTTCGGGATTGATGGCCGCCGCGACAACGTATCTGATTCGACTGGTCGTAGTTCGCAAACTGGGTGTGGACGCTGCCGGGCTGTATCAGTCTTCTTGGACGTTGTCCAGTCTCTATGTAGGTTTCATTCTCGGCGCCATGGGTGCGGACTTCTACCCCCGCCTGACGGCGGTGGCTAAAGATAATGAGGCATGCCACAAGATGGTGAATGAGCAAATCGAGATCGGCCTTCTGATGGCTGTTCCAGGAGTCGTCGCCACTCTGGCTTTCGCCACCTGGGTGATTGGGGTCTTCTATTCCTCCAAATTCGCTCCGGCCGTGGAGGTTCTGCGCTGGCAGACTCTGGGGGTCTTTTTGAGGGTGATTTCCTGGCCTTTGGGATTCCTATTACTGGCCAAAGGCGCCAAGCGGATGTACTTCATGACAGAGTTTGCCGCGAATCTTGTGCATGTCTTGCTGATGCTAGGTTTGGTTCATCTCTTTGAACTTCCCGGTACTGGGATGGCTTTCTTTGGGCTTTATGTCGTCTATACGATACTCATGTTTTTCTGCTCTCTGCGACTGTGGGGTTTCTCTTTCTCCCCCACAAATGCGAGATACATCTCAGTTTCCTGCATCATCATCGCCGCCGCATTCTGCGCATCCGTCTTCTTGAATCCCGTCGTTTCTCTCGTCCTGAATACGCTGCTTTTCCTGATGCTGAGCGCCTACTGCCTGCGCGCCCTGCTTGCGGCCTTGGGAATACACTCCGCCGCCTCCATCCTCGCGCGTTTCCGCGCGCGCTTTGCGTGAGAATTCCAGATTTGCCCCTCGTTCTCTGGCATTCACCTTGTTGATGAAAGACTGACCCGATGTCCGACCGGCCCCTGATCACCTTTTTCGTCATGGCCTACAACCAGGAGCGCTTCATCCGCGAAGCCGTCGAAGGAGCCATTTCCCAGACCTACTCCCCCCTCGAAATCATCCTTTCCGACGACTGCTCCACCGACCGCACATTCGAGATCATGACGGAGATGGCAGAAGCCTACAAAGGTCCGCACGAAATAATCCTCAACCGGAATGAAAGAAATCTAGGGCTCGTGCAGCATGTAAACCACGTCTGTCTTGGCCTTTCCCATGGGGAACTGGTCGTCTTGGCTGCGGGTGACGATATTTCTGTTCAAGAACGCGTTGAGGCAATTTATGGGGCGTGGGAGAGGACGGGTCGCAAAGCGTATGCGATTCTAAGTGGATACACACACATGTCACTGGATGGTGGCGCTGAGGAAACAAGAACATTTCCCAATGAGGGGTTTGTGAATGAATCGGTTGCTGGATATCTGAAGCGCAACCGGCCCATCTATGGTCCTGGATGTGTCCTAGCCTGCCATCGCGAAGTCTTCAGGACTTTCGGGCCAATCACGGCGGCAGCGGACATAGAGGACAACACGATCATCGTCCGTGCCCGTTTGCTGGGTGAGGTTCTATTGTTGAAGCAATCACTGGTATATTGGCGCCGAGCGGGGGCCGTGTCAATGGCGAAACACCGAGACTATATGTGGGAGCAGGAAGAGAAATTTCGTCGACAAACGCGTGAGCAACTGCTGTTAGACTTAAGTGTTCCAAGCGTAACAGTTTGTCTTAGTAAAGCTGAGGTCCGAAAGACGATTAGGATCGCTAAGGCTGGGATTGCTTTAGCTCAGACAAACGACTTATCGGCGCGTGTAATGGGTTGGCTGCGGTTAATCCCATATTGTTCTCTTCAAGAAACCATTTTCAATTTCAAGCTCATCCACCGCCGCATTATGTGGTTTGCCTTTCGCCGGCGCTTGGGGATACCAATTCGGCGCTGTACGTACTGAACAAGATCCTCGCGCGCACAGTAGAGACGAAAGATAGGTTGCCTGCAAAGAGGGATAACTGATGTGTGATGTGAAGACGATAGGGACATTCAATTGCGGGTTGACTGGTGGCGGCATCGAGCGAGTCGTGGCCGTCCTATCGGGCTTGTGGCTTAAGGCAGGATATCGTGTTGTTGTTTTTACGGATAAGCCAGTCACCTTGTGCGATGATTTCGATCTCCCGAAAGGCGTAGTTCATAAGGTTCTACCGAAATGCGGTACAGATCGTGAGGATGCCTGGATTTCATCAATACGGGAAGATAAAATAGATGTTCTTGTTCATCACCAGTTTTCATCCAAAAATTTCGCAGGTGACATAGAGGTTGCCAAGAAGGGTGGAATTAAGACCGTTGTTGTCATGCACGAACCCTTCTCGGCAGAGCGATACGGGGTGGAAGGATGGAATAACTCCCTCTATGTAAAGCCCTTTCCTTGTGTTGACGCCATGGTATGTCTTTCTCCGACAGAAGCCTTGTGGTGGGGTTCGACACTACATCGACCTGTGTTTTATATTCCCAATCCATTACCGTTTGACTGCAATACTCCGATCGTGTGGCAGAAAGAAGCATCAAGAGATATCCTATGGATTGGTCGTTTCGCATCACGAAAAAGGTTGGAAGATGCCATACGCGCATATGCTATAGTTGCGCAGCAAGATAAAGACGCACGTCTGGTAGTTCTAGGGAGCAGCTCCAGGAATGAAGTTAATAGGAGATTTAGAAGATTTGTGCATCAGTTAGGTGTCTCGGACCGTGTAGTATTTGCCGGTAGGCAAAAAGATGTGGCTCAGTTTCTCAGGAATGCTTACGCCCATTTATCTACCTCTGTCAGCGAAAGTTACGCTTTGACATTGGCAGAAAGCAAAGCACATGGCGTGCCGATCGTTATGTATAACCTGCCGTACTTGGCGTTATCCGATGGTAACAGAGGAATTCTGACAGCTGAGATCGGTGATGTCCAAGGTCTGGCGCAAGCTTTGATCATGATATTGCATGATGTGGATTTCAGGAATCGTCTCGGTGATGAAGGAAGAAAAAGTCTTGAACCATTAGAAAACGAACGAGTGATACAGGATTGGAAACGAGTGTTACGGACAATTCATCGAGATCCTACAGGATCCTATAGCGAACTTCCTCATTACCAGACTCAGGAGTATTATCAGTTTGTCTTAAATGAAATAACTAGGTCCTGGCAGTTCTTTATGAGAGAAAATGCCTGGAAGATGAAACTGTTTGAGTGGATGTCAAGTCATTTCCCAATGAGTTGGGTGAAGTCTTTCATAAAAGCACGTCGTCCCGACTTGTTTTGACCGCAATGCAGAATTATTGCCCCACCATGCTTTTGGAGTCTTCGATGTGTCCAAATATTCATATCGCCCTTGTCATCCAAGACCTATATACTCGTGGTGCGCAGTATGTGACTGCCCTTGTGGCGAGAGGATTGATTGAGCGTGGTTATGAGGTAGATATTGTTGTGTCTGCTGTACATTCAAGAATAGCCACGGAAAGACCGCAGTTGACACCTTTTCCTATTCCTGATAAAGCTCGTATTGTTCAGTTGCCGAATCTGAAATCTTCGCAAAACATATTGCAGTTGATGCGATATTTCAAGACATGCAAGCCAAATGTTGTTATTCCAATGTCGAGTAATTACGAGCCGGCCTGCGCAATAGCATCATGTTTTCTCTCTCGATCAATTCGTCCTAAGTTAATGCCGGTTGTGCATTCTGGAACCATAGGGGTACCCCAAGCGCAGATGTTTTTCTCTGGTTTTCGAGAGAATCTTCTGCGCCGATGGATATCGCGATTCTCTGATACGCGAATGGATAAGGTGTTGGCAGTTTCTAAGGGCGTAGCAGACGCGCTTGTACTGACAGGCCGTTTTCCACGTGAGAAAGTTTCCGTGGTGTACAATCCTGTAGTTGACGAAACGTTTATCAAGAAACGGGATTCACCAGCGACACATCCGTGGCTTATCAATAAGACATGTCCTGTTCTTGTTACCGCAGGAGCCCACGAATCACTAAAGGGATATGATATTTTATTGCGCGCTTTTGCAGAAGTGAAAAGGAAAATGTCGTGCCGCTTGGTCTTGTTTGGAGAGGGAACGCAGACCCAGAACTTGCAAGAGTTGGCGGAAACACTTGGTGTCATAGATGACACATCTTTTCCGGGATATACTGACAATCTGCCTGCCAACCTAAAACATGCAGACCTATTTGTGTTGTCTTCGCATTTTGAATCATTTTCAATTGTACTGGTTGAGGCACTGGCTTGCGGTATTCCTGTGGTGGCGACAAATTGTCCATCAGGTCCGCCCGAGATCTTGTTAAAGGGGCGTTATGGAATTCTTGTAGAACCCAACAATTCCACAGATCTGGCAAAGGGAATATGTAATGCACTTTGCGGGCATGGCATAATACCGCCTCCAGAAAGCTGGCTGCCTTATTCTCTGCAGGCAGTGATCGAACGCTATGATCTGGCCATTCATAGTGTTTGTGAATTCTAGTGCCTTGTTGAAGTATTTGAAAGCCAACCTGGCGAAGGACAATGCATCTAAGTATATAACTCGGTGGCGGGCGGCGCGTGAGTGGGCTGCTTGGCGGTGCTTAATAGAGGCTGTTTATCGGAAGGCTTTCAGTCGAAATCATTGAGCATTCCAAGGTTGCGACGCATTGTCACAATCCGAAATATTTATCCATTTGCTAGCCTCCCCTCTTGGGATTATCGGCGTCATTGTGCTGGTTCTCATTGCGGGTCTTCTTAGCACGGCGAAGGCGCGATGGCCAGTCCATGTAATCATGGCGGCATTGATCTGGACCTCGTCCCTGTCCCGTTCCAGTTCTGTGGAGGGTTTTTCACTGGCCCGACCATTGGAGCAGATCGATACTCTGGGCCGATCTCTGACTCTGGCTGGACTAATGACGCTTCTCTGGCCTTCACTAAGGAAGTGGCCATCAGATGCTTCCCTTCGCCGGGGGCTACTTCGCAAATGGATATGTGATAACCGAAGCGGGTGCCCGCGCCCTGGCCAAGTTTCTTTATCCGGTCGGGGATGTGGCCGACTGCTGGCGGAGGCTGCAGTGCCACGGCGTGATTGATCTTTACGCGGTAATCCCCCCTCTGGCGCTTCAGAATCGGGAGGCTTTCGGATCTATGACCAGTGCGGAGATCAGGAAGTTTCTTAAGGGGCGCGCAAGGTGGTGGAAATATCCGTTTAAGGCGTGCCGCGCTTTCTGGTTGGGGGTGGACCAGGTTTTGGCGTTTTTCGACCGGCATTTCAGGCCGTATGCGGGACTCGATTTGAAAAGGTAGCGGGCGAAACGGGGAACCAGCCCGGGTGCCGGGTGACCGGTCTTCCCTCCTTCAGGGACGCTTGGCCGAGCGGCGCGTGAGTGGATGCGTTTCTCGGCATTTCAGCGGAACCACTGGCCCGAGCCCCATCGGATAGTGACTAAGCATGTCTCAATTGGACCGCTTTCTGGGCTTGCTGGCCTCCCCCTTGGGGATTGCGGGTGGACTTCTGCTGCTGGTGCTCTCCGGCGTGTTGGTCTCCGTGCGGTTCCGCTGGGCACTCTGGGGTGTCATGGCGCTGCTCATTTTCACCTCTTCGCTCTCGAGTCCCTCCAAGGAGATATTCGCTCTGGCCCCGCCGCTGAAGCAACTGAGCAGAGAGGGTCGCAGCCTGACCGTGGTCTGCCTGCTGTTTCTGCTCGTTCCTGCACTCTCTGCCAAGCGGGGGTCCCGCCGGAGGATTGTCTTCGGCCCGATGCTTCTCTATTTGCTCTTCCAACTCCTCTTCTCGTTTATGTACTTTTTGGCCGGGGATACGGAACGAGGGATCTTCGCGCCGATCATCTTTCTGCTGACCTTTTTTGTGTTTGGGATCGGGCTGTCGCGTATGCTGCAAAGGGCGGATGATTTGGACAACCTCCTGAAAATGTTGATTGTTGTTGCTCTGGCGGTGGTGTTGGGAACCGTTTACCAACTGTCAGTGGATCGCGCGATGATCATGGCGCAGGGCCGGCTTTTCGGTCTCACAGGGAATCCGCAGGCTCTTGCCATTTACTGCGGGGCGCTCGTTTTGCCCGTGGTTGCAGGTGTGCAGCGCCTGGGGCATCAGCGCATCTGGTACCTGCTTGCGCTGTTCTTGACCGGCTTTCTGGTGGTCTTTCTACTGTGGAGTGGTTCTCGCACAGGCATTTTGATGACATTAACAGGCCTCGGATTGATGTTTCGACATCAACTTGGCGGACTGCTGAAAACCACCATCCTGGTCGCGACCATGGTAATGTTTGCTTGGCAGGTGACCGATTTCGGAGAGTCATCCGCCGTTATCCAGGAGCGCTTCGGGCGCTCCGTCCTGGTGAACACACGTGAAGCCACATGGAATAGTATGCTAACGGTCTTTGTTGAGAATCCGATCTTCGGCAGCACTAAGGACGTGTGGGCGACAGAGAGCTCCTACCTGGGAGCGCTTGCCCGTTTCGGAGTCGTCGGCACGGCTCCCTTGTTCATCAGTGTGACATTGGTGCTCATGGCTCTTGTGAAACTGAATAAGAAGCGATCCGGGCTTGGGGAACATGCCATCCTAGTGGATCTCGTGACTGCGGGATTCTTCTCTCTGGCGATAGGGGCCGTTTTTGAGGGTTTCCTGATGGCCACGCTGACGCCGATGCTCTATATGATCTATATCTATATGGCATTAGGTGCTTTCCTGCTCGACAGAAGCGAAAATGTCCAGGGCGGTCAATATGTAGGGAAATTAGTCCTGCGCAAGATCGAACACGAACCACAGTCGTCTTGCGCTATGTACCAGGAGTTTTGAACGCATGAGATGAAGAAACTCGCGACTATGGTGAATTCTATGCCTCCTTTGAGAGTGGTGATTTGCTGGGCTGGGTTTTCGGGATACTTGGCGGCTTGCTGGCGTGCGTTGGCCCAGCTCGATGGAGTTTCCCTGCAAGTTGTAACTTATTGCGGAAAGAGTACGTCGAATGCGCCTTTCGATCCCTCCGTTCTCGACGGCGTGCCACATCATTTGCTGAAGAGCGAAACAGCACAAGATGCGGAAGAGGTGGCAATCACCGTGGCAAAAATGAAGCCGGACATTGTTGTTATTCCGGGCTGGATGCGTCCGGCATATTCCCGTTTGGTTTGGAATCCACAATTACAGTCAGCCAAATTCGCAATGGGCCTGGACACGCCTTGGCGGGGAGATTGGCGACAGCAACTCGCCTGCCTAAAGTTGAGGCGTTTTGTTGGTCGCATGGATGCCGTGTTTGTGGCCAGTGAACGGAGCTGGCAGTACGCGCGGCATCTCGGTGTTCCTGAAGCGAAGATTCATCGTGGGGTTTACGGCGTTGACTATGCCGTGTTGAGGACAGCGTGTGACCAGCGCCTGGCATTGGAGGGGGGGTGGCCGAAGCGCTTTCTCTTTGCAGGCCGCTATGTAGATGTCAAGGGGATTGATGTCTTGTTGGATTCCTACAAGCGCTATCGCTCGATGGTAAGCAACCCCTGGCCGCTAACTTGTTGTGGGAGTGGACCTTGGGCGGAGAGGATAGCCCAGGCGGAGGGCGTGCGGGATCTCGGTTTTGTCCAACCAGAAGATCTAGTGGCTGTGTTTGCCAAGCACGGCGTGTTTGTTCTTGCCAGCCATTATGAGCCATGGGGGGTGGTGATTGCCGAGGCGTCCGCCGCCGGCTTGCCAGTCATCTGTACGGAGAGTTGTGGCGCGAGCATTGACTTGGTGCGTACTTTATACAACGGGATAACCGTGGGGACAGGCGATGTCCATGAGATGGTTCGCGCCATGAAATGGATGCACGAGAATCATGCTCGCCTTCCGGAAATGGGCCTGCGGAGCCAGCAGCGTGTCAGCGCTTACTCGGCAGAGTCCTGGGCAGAGCGCTGGGCGTATGTGTTTCGGGATTTGTGTCCATAGAATGCTTGTTTGCCCGTACCCCGGCGGAAAATGGACGCCGTGGGTTTCCAACCTGTTTTTTCGGTTCGCACAAAGGTGACCCCCATGCTCCCACTTGCATCCGCCCTCCGCTATTTCCACAAGCGTGCCCCGCTTCTGCTGGCCGCGCGGAAGGCGGCCGTCTACAGCGGGTTCCAGACCCGGGGCGAAATCGAGGCCTACCAGTTGGACCGATTCAATGAAGTCTGGGCGGATGCAATAACAAATGTACCCTACTATGCCCGGATCCGCAGTGAACATCGGCTGCCGGGGCGGTTCGGATCCCTTGCCGAACTGGAGGCCATACCCTATCTCACCCGGGAGATTCTGCAATCGCAGCCGGAAGAGTTCCGGCGCTCCCATCCCCCGGATTCCACGATGAGAACCGGCGGGACAACCGGGGTTCCCCTCACTGTTGGAAAAATGAAAGGTGAAGGCCTTCAGACGGCAGCCAACGTGTTGGTCGGGCGGCTTCGATTTGGCGTAGATTTCGGGGCGAGGACCTACCTGATCTGGGGGCATTCGCACCTTTTCGGCGAGTTCCCCTGGCGCTGGATACGAATGGGTAAGAGGATGATAGGTGATGCGGTGATGAATTACCGCAGGAAGAGCGCCTACTTCCTGACCCCGGACAAATTGCACGGAGTGTTCGATGACATGCTCCGCTGGAAGCCCTCCTGCGTGATCGGTTATTCCAGCGCCTTGGTCGCGTTCGCCTCGGCAAACTGGGCTCGGCGCGCCGAAATGAAAGCGTGCCCGCTCCGGGCCGTCGTCTATACCGCGGAGCCCGCGTCGCCACAGGCACGGCAGATGCTTGCCGAGTTCTTTCAAGCACCGATCGTCGGGGAATATGGTTCCCTCGAGTGCGGAGTGATGGCCTATTCCACGCCCGCCGGCGGATACCGCGTCTTCTGGGACTCCGTTCTCCTGTCCCTGGACACCCCGGAGGGAAACACGGGCGCCGCCGTCATCACCAGCCTTTCCCCCAAATACACGCCTATGATCCGTTATAAGAATGACGATCTCTTGATTGTCCCCGACGAGGAGTTGCATCAATCTTCCCTGTTCGCGTTGTCGGATGTAGTTGGCCGAGCGTATGATGTGCTGAAGTTCGAGGACGGAACCTGCATTCACGGCATCGCGCTGGACGCTTGTCTTGAGCTTAACGACTGGGTGATGCAGACGCAGGTGGTTCAGCGGGGGACACGGTCCCTGACCATTCGTATCGTCGCGTCCCGGGAGATCGGTCAGGCGGAACGGGAGATGATCCGGGGGAAGATCACGCGCCTGCATCCGGAATTTGGCAAGGCGGAAATCGAGCAGGTGCAGAAGATTGACACCACTGTGGCAGGGAAGCGCAAGTGGATCATCCGCCTCCCCGAGGCGCCGTGAACCCTTTTTTGCCTGCGGAGCACCCGATTTGAAGATACTACACCTCACTTCCTCCTCTCCCGCAATGTCGGCGGGGCCAACATCTTGCGGCCGCCCACTCGGCAGAGGCCTGGGCGGAGCGCTGGGCATATGTGTTTCAAGATCTATGCGGCAATGATGACAACTGAAACGCATTTAGCAGGCCCTGTAGTCGCTGAAGCATCGACAGCGATATTACATTGTTTTTCGTTTGGATATATCAGGCCTTTTGGTTCTGAGCCACAGATTCTTACGTTTTGCATAGGACGTGGCTTTCATGGCATCCCTTTCAGGAACACTTCGGGTTTTCCGAAAACGCGATGCGCTCTCGCTGGCCGCCAAAAAGGCCTCAATATACAGCGACTGCCTTTCTCGATCCGATATTGAAGTTTTTCAACTACGCACATTCAATGAAGTCTGGTCGGAGGCAATTTGAGGGTCCTGAAACCCATAGCAGGAATCCCTCTCTAACGAAAGAGGAAACACGTGGTTGCGTTGAGGGCATAAGAGTCAGGGGTGTGTCAATCTCAATGAAGAGAGGCCTGAACAATGAATGATAATCTCCTTATTCTAGTTAAGCTTCTGACAGGGTTGGTGGGAGTCTTTTTTATGCTCTGGCTGATCCGGCGGCCCGAACTGTTTAGTCTTAGTCAGTCGTCTTTCAATCGCGCGATATGCGGAACCTTGCTATTATTGCGTCTTGGAGTGTTTGTATTCATATATTGTTTATTAAGAGCTAATGCCCATAGCAATATAACGCTCATTTACCCATGGACATCTGATCTTTTATCTGGCAAAGAGTTATACACAGCAGAAGTCCCGTCCTGTTACAGCCCCTTATATCTCTATTTTACTGCATTACCAGTTATTATCTGGCCATCATTCAAAAGTATAATACTACAATCAATATTATTCGAATTAATCGCTTTCTCAATATGGTTGTCGGTTGGCAGACGTCTATTCTCTGAGCAACGTGTGCGACTTGCTGCGATTTTCTATATCACAAGTGCGCTTCCATTATGGAGCGTGGCTGTTTGTGGCGATAATCAGTCATGGGTTTCGCTGTTATTAGGATTGGCAGTGCTATGTTTTCTAAAGGAGAGACATGTACAATCAGGAGTATGGTTAGGACTGTCTGTAGCTGCCGTAAAGTTCTTGCCATTGATGTATGTTCCTGCATTTATTCTAAACCCACGACGTTTATTTCGCTGGTCATTTGGATTCATGGTGATTCCGTTAGTGGTATTTGGTATTTTTTGTTGGCTCGGTTTTGATATATTGTTACCAGTTCGCGTATTATCGGGGCAACACTCATCAGGAAATTTGCCTTTTCTCTTTAGTATTTTAGGGATACATCTTGATTCATCCGAGTTCCAGACTATTGCCAGCGTAATGGGAATAGGAGCCTTGGCGGGGACTGTCATAACTGTTTTCCTAACAATTCGCGCATGTCCCTATGATAAGAGAAGGGTCATTTATATGATCACATTGATACAAATGGTTTTTATGCTAGTTAGCAGGAAATCTCATACTGCATACTTAGTGATGTGTTTCATGCCTATATGTTATGTGATATCTCTGAGTAGTTTGAGGGCCAAAGGGTATTTTTTGTTAGGAGTCTTTCAGGTGGTTGCGGCAGTTGAGCAAAGTTTCTGGTTTCGTACCATGCAGATGCGTGATTTTAGTATTATTTGGGATAATTCGCTGCCAAAAGGAGTATCTAGTTATACTATTGGAACTGTATTGATAATGCAAATTGTTGTTCTTGTATTCTATTCATGGTGCGCTTGGTTGTCGTGGAAGTTCATTACTAAAGGGGTGAATTCGAATGATAGAAATAGTCAGCCTACTGCACGGATTAAGGACGATAGGTGAAGGAAGATGAATATACATAGCAGAAGAACATCTCCTGAGGTTATGGTAACGGTTGTTAGTACTACTTCGCCACGTTTACATTGCCTTTTTCCCGTAGCCGTGGCAGACTACCGATGGTTGTGAACACTTCTCTTCGGGAGGTTGCTCCCGATGACACGTTCTCCCGCGGTTCCGGATTGGGAAACGGAGTTCCAGCGCTGGTTGGAGTCGTTTCTCGGGTGCTTGGGGCACAAGGCCCGCCAGCAGTGGTTTCCGATTTACCTGCGCGGGCAGCTGAGCGCGAGTTGTCGCCGATGCGCGACCACGATGGCGCGCGAGATGGTTCCCGACGACGAGGAGCAGTTGCATCATTTTGTTTCCACCTCCCCCTGGGACGGCGCGCCGTTGGAGGCGGAGTTGGTTCGCGCGGTCAATCGGCTGGTGGGCGGGCCGGATTCCGTTCTGATGGTGGACGACACGGCGTTGGTCAAAAAGGGGAGGGAGTCGGTGGGGGTTGCGCGGCAGTATTGCGGCGAGTTGGGCAAGAACGCGAATTGCCAAAGCCTCGTTTCCCTGACGCTCGCTCGGGCGGAAGTTCCGGTTCCCGTCGCGTTGCGCCTTTTCCTTCCCGAGTCGTGGGATCGAGACGAGCGGCGGCGCGAAAAGTGCGGGGTTCCCAAAGAGATTCGTCATCGTCCGAAGTGGAAGATCGCGTTGGAGGAATTGGACCGGGTGATGGCTTGGGGCGCGCAATTCGGGGAAGTGTTGGCGGACGCGGGGTACGGCACGTGTGGCGAGTTTAGGCAGGGGCTTACCGAGCGCGGGTTGCGCTGGACGGTGGGCATCCTTCCCACGCAACAAGTCTACCCGGACGATGTCACGGTGCGCATTCCGACGCCGAGCGGGCAAGGGCGTCCGCCCAAACGCCCCGTGCCATCCGCGCGGAGCGTGAGCGCGAGTCGGATGATCGAGAGTTTGGGGCCTCAGGCGTTCCGGAGCGTCAGCTGGCGCCGGGGAACGAAAGGGCCTTTGCGGGCGAAGTTCGCGGTCGTGCGCGTGCGGGTCGCGGATGGCGGCCGTGGCAAGGGCGGCAAGCGCGCTCCGGGCGAAAGCGTTTGGCTGATCTGCGAGGAGCGGGAGAGCGGAGAACGCAAATACTACCTCTCGAACCACCCGCCCTCCGCAACGCGCCAGACGCTGGCGGCCTCGGTGAAGTCGCGATGGTCGTGCGAGCAGGCCCATCAGCAAATGAAACAGGAGTTGGGGTTGAACCATTATGAAGGGCGTTCGTGGAGCGGCTTGCATCATCATTGCCTGCTCACGATGATCTCGTTCGCCTTTCTTCAGCACCTGCGGCTGAGGGGTAAAAAAAACTTCCCCGGGGCCATCCGCCTCCACACCCCACGCTGCCGGAAGTCCGGCGCAGGCTGAGAAGGGCTTTGTATGAGAAGATTCGATGTCCATTTTGCGCCAAAACCATCCGGCTGAACCGGAGGATTTAGATGTGGCGAAGTAGTATTAGGCGAGTGGCTCTTTATAGTATGTGTATTTTCTTATTCAGTGCCTACTGGGCGGAAAACTGGGCAGAACGATGGGCATATGTGTTGAGACGATTACACTGGGGCCATCAGTGATCTCATTGGCAACCCGCAAGAGACATCGCATTTCTTCTTTGGAAAGCGTTTAAGGATGCCTTCCAGCAGTCTTAAGCAGATCGTGTTCAATGCGAAGTACCTGGTTATGAGGGCGCAAGCTTTGTCTTTTTACAGTGCGCTCCTTCAAAACGAGACTCTCTCCTCGGACGAGATCGAAAACATCAACTGGAGCAAAAGAAGGGCGCTTCTGGCGCACGCTTATGAGAAATCGTCTTTCTATCACCAGAAGTACTCTCAGGCGGGATTGCAACCTAAGGACATCGCGAACCGCGACGACTGGCATAGGATTCCGGCGCTTACTCGCGAGGACCTGAGACAGCATTTTGACACCATCCTCACGGTACCGGCAGAATCGAAATATCTCGGCAAATCCACAACGGGTGGCACAACAGGGGTGCCGGTCACAACATATTTCGACCGTCGCGCCCCCGGTGAGGCGCTTGGGTGGAGGATGATGCGGTGGTGGGGAATTCGCCCTTCTGACGACGGAGCCTACGTTTGGAGAATGCGCCGCAAGCCGGGTATTGCCACTTGGCTTAATGAACTTGCCTGGTGGCCCACTAGGAGATTGCGCTTTGATGCTACATCCATGTCTCCTGCGGAAATCGAAGACTTCCTGCAATCTTTTAATCGACTCAGGCCGCCTTTGTTGCAGGGTTATACAGGAGCAATCGCACATCTATCTTTGCACATTCTTGAGAGAAAAACCAGTGTCCATAGCCCGAAGGCTATCTGGGTCACATCATCACCCTTGAGCGCGCTACAGAGAGGTCAGATTGAGCAGGCATTCGGCGCTCCAGTCTACGACCAATATGGCAGTTGTGAAGTCGGCCATATGGCTGCCCAATGTGCAGTCAAACAGGCTCTGCATATAAATTGTGATTCTGTTCATCTTGAATTTGTTGATGATAACGGATGTGTGCTCCCCATGGATGAAAGAGGTCGCATTTTTGTTACCGACCTCGACAATCTCGTATTTCCATTGATCCGTTATGAAAACGGAGATGAAGGCAGGGCCTTGCCTGGAAAATGCTCTTGTGGTATTGGCCTTCCGCTGATGGACAAAGTATCTGGCCGGATAAGTGATATTGTACGGCTTCCTGGTGGATCGGTATTGAATGGAGAATATCTGACGACGCTGTTTGATTCCTATCCAGATGCAGTGAAACAGTTTCAGGTCAGGCAGGGGCGAGACTATTCCATTACCGTTTTTTATGTCCCTAATTCCGAATATGCGAACTTGGCCCTTGTTGTACAGGAGGTGCAGAGGATGCTTGAGGAAAAAGCTAAAGGACGCATTCCCATCAAAATGATATCTACAAATGAAATTAATCACGATCGAGGCAAGTTTCGTTTTGTGATAAGTGATGCATAATAAGGTTCTTTAATAACAGTCTGAGGCCAAATTCAAATCCCTTATCAAATGCCCAATGTTCTTTCGGTAATTGCTGGTCTTCAGAGGAATGCGGGGCCCTCACATACGGTTAAGGCCCTGTGCGAGCATCTGTCGCCTCTGGTCGGCGAAAATGTGCTGGCCTTCCCCCAAGCGGACGGCGAGCACGGCGACATGCTGGCCGTGGACCCCCGGCGGGTGCATCTTCACGCCGTTCCTTCACGTAGGTTCACCGCGCTTCGGCTTTCTTTTTCGTTCGGTTTCCCCGCCGCTCTCCGTGCCCTCTGCCGCGTGCACCAGATCCAGATTCTCCACAACAACGGGCTGTGGCTGCAGTGCAACCATGCGGCCGCATCGGTTGCCGCCTCGCTGAAGATTCCCCTCATCACCACCCCCCGAGGTATGCTGGCCCCCTGGGCAGTGGCGCACAAGAGTTGGAAGAAGCGGCTGGCCTGGGGCCTATACCAGAAGCGGGACATTCAGCGCGCCGCGTGCCTGCACGCCACCGCCGAACACGAGTATCGGCACCTGCGCGCCCTGGGCCTGCGCCAGCCCGTCGCCGTCATTCCCAACGGCATCGAGGCGCCCGATGCGGTGGCCTGGAAAAGCACGGACGGGCCCCGGACCATCCTCTTTGTCGGGCGGATCTACCCGGTGAAGGGTCTGTTGAACCTCGTCGCGGCATGGGGGAAGGTCCGCGCAAGCGGGTGGAGGGTCGTGATCGCCGGCCCCGACGAGGCCGGGCACGAGGCCGAGGTGCGGCGCGCCATTGCCGATGCGGGCCTAGAGGACTTTTTCGAGTTCCCGGGTCCCGTGCATGACGGGGCCAAGTGGGACCTGTACCGCAATGCGGACCTCTTCGTCCTGCCCTCCTTCACGGAGAACTTTGGAATGGTGATCGCCGAGGCCCTGGCCTGCGGGGTGCCCGTCATTACCACCCGGGGCGCCCCGTGGGCGGAGCTGCAGGAACGCGGGTGCGGGTGGTGGGTGGAGATCGGCGCCGAGCCGGTGGCGGCCGCGCTCAGGGAGGCGATGGCCCTGAGCGACGCGGAACGGCATGAAATGGGCGCGCGGGGACGCCGCCTCGTCGAGGAGAAGTATGCCTGGCCGGGAATCGCAAAGCAGATGGTCTCGGTTTACGAATGGGTCCTGGGCGGCGGGACGCCGCCGGAATGCGTGAGGATGGACTGATGCGCGAACCGACGGTGGATCTGTCCCATACCCCCAGCCCGCACAGCGTTTGGAACCGGGCGCTGCGTCTGGCGTGGGGGGGCTTCTGGCTGCTAGTTTTCCGCCCCAGCCCGCGGCCGCTCTTCGCCTTCCGCCGGCTTTGCTTGCGCCTGTTCGGTGCGCGCATCGGCAAGGGGGCGAATATCTACCCCTCGTGCCGGATCTGGGGACCGTGGAACCTGACGATGGGCGAGTACAGCTGCCTGGCCGACCGAGTGGACTGCTACTGTGTCGCCCCCGTCCGCATCGGGGCGTACGCGACCGTCTCGCAGTACTCCTATCTCTGCTCGGCATCGCACGACTTCGAGGATCCCGGGATGCCGCTGACTACGGCGCCGATCGTGATCGGCGACCGGGCCTGGGTCTGCGCGGATGTGTTCGTGGGGCCGGGGGTGACCATCGGTCCCGGCGCGGTCGTCGGGGCGCGGTCGAGCGTGTACAAGGATGTGGCACCGTGGACGGTGGTCGGCGGCAACCCGGCGAGATTCATCAAGAAGCGGGTGTTGAGAACATGACTACCCCCCCCTTCCGAGCGGAGACCATTTCTGGTTATCGATGGCATAGCTCCACGCTGGGCTGTGCGCATGCCTATCTTCTGAAGCCTGTTTTCGATATTGTCGAAAGACAGGCAAAGCTTTCTCAAACTAAGCGCATCTTCGATCTCGGTTGTGGAAATGGCTCCGTGGCAGCGGAACTCTGCAAAATGGGCTTTACCGTTTCTGGTGTGGATCCATCGGAGGAAGGCATAAAGTTAGCCAACGAATCGTACCCGCATTTAGACCTGAGGCCAGGCTCGGCTTACGATCCGCTCCCAGAGAGGTATGGCAAGTTTCCGATGGTGCTGAGCCTGGAGGTCGTAAAGCATGTCTACCATCCCAGGAGATATGCATCCTGCATTTACGAATTGTTGGAAGAGAATCGTATCGCTATTCTTTCGACGCCCTACCACGGATACTTGAAGAACCTTGCGATGGCCCTTACCGGGAAACTGGATGACCATTTCACGGCCCTATGGGATTACGGGCATATCAAGTTCTGGTCTGAAAAAACACTTGCGCTCCTTTTGAAGGAAGCCGGGTTTCGGTCTGTTGAGTTTATGAGGGTAGGCAGAATTCCTGTATTGGCAAAAGCCATGATTGCAGTAGCACAGAAGTGAGATGAATCCAAGACAGTTGATGGACATTAGAAACATTTTCTAGAAATAGCATGAGTCTTTCCGTCCTAATTCTCACCCTGAACGAGGAGGCGAACCTGCCGGGCTGCCTGGAGTCCGTGGCGTGGTCGGACGATGTCGTGGTGTTCGACTCGTTCAGCACGGACGGGACGGTGGAGATCGCCCGGGCGGCCGGGGCTCGTGTGGTTCAGCGGAAGTTCGACAACTGGTCGGCGCATCAGAATTGGGCGCTCCAGAACATCGAGTTCAAGTATCAATGGGTATTTTATCTTGACGCGGACGAAACCTGCGATCCTGAGTTGAGGAATGAACTGGGCGACATCAGTAGATTATCCAAAGATTATTCCGCATTCAACATACGGCGTAAGGATTTTTTCATGGGGGTTTGGTTGAAAAGATCTCAATTGTATCCGACCTGGCTGACAAGAGTGTTTCATCCGAAGAAAATTCGATACGAACGGCTTGTAAATCCCGTGGCGATCGTTGATGGAAGCACAGGTCAACTACAGGGCCACTTGGAACACTCTCCGTTCAGTCATGGAATTGCTCATTGGTATGCTCGACATAACACGTATAGTGACATGGAGGCGCTTCAACTTGTCCATGAGATTCAAGGGAAGAATGATTATGCAGGGGTATTTTCCAGGGATCCTGTCAGGCGGCGAAAGGCCTTGAAGCGTTTTGCATATGGTATACCAGGACGACCGTTTGTGGTCCTGACCTATCTGCTCTTGGTCAGGGGGGGATTCATGGATGGCATGCCTGGGATATATTATTCTCTCATGCGTGCTACATATGAGTTCATGATAGACCTGAAGGTAAAGGAACTGCGGCGGAGGGAAAAGGGGTTGCCGATTTGAGGGAAAGGATGAACGATTAGAGATTGGAGATTCGGGATTGGGGACTAGGATTCGGGATTCTGGATTCGAGATTCGGGATTGGGGGCCCGGAAATGCAGAGTTTTCGAGAGTTGGAGTGCTGGAAGGCAGCGAGAGGAGTTCACCGGTTCGTTGTGTCTGAAATGCTGCCGAGACTCCCCAAAGACGAACGGTACCGTCTGGGAGACCAGATGTTGCGCTCGGCGAGATCCGTGTCGGCCAACATCGCCGAAGGGTATGGGCGCTATCATTATCTCGACAACGCAAAGTTCTGCCGGAATGCCCGCGGTTCGCTCTACGAGACGCTGGATCATGTCATCACCGCGCAGCTCGAAGGAATGGTGGATGAAGCGACCCTAAAGACTGCAAACGAGTTGGTTGACCGAGCCGGCCAACTACTGAATGCCTATATCCGGTACCTGACAGAACGAGCGCGTGAAGTCTGATCTTCCCCATTCTCCCCTTGGCATCCCCCAATCCCCAATCCCCAATCCCGAATCCCCAATCCCCAATCCCCAATCCCCAATCCCCAATCCCCAATCCCCAATCCCCAATCCCCAATCCCCAATCCCCAATCC
>Ga0315294_10001332_pt1 | contig 26744 bp, 28 predicted proteins | sample YL17G13_40_MG_FD_203626 | JGI IMG/M metagenome (GOLD analysis project Ga0315294, IMG submission 203626) | Sediment microbial communities from Yellowstone Lake, YNP, Wyoming, USA - YL17G13_40 | ecosystem: Environmental > Aquatic > Freshwater > Lake > Sediment | place: USA: Wyoming | collected... | reverse complement strand
TCATAGAGCATTGCTTTTTAAGCTAATTCTACGTTTGACAGTATTATATGTGGCATAAACATTAGAGTCAAACGTGATGACAGTTAACAAAGTTAAACAAAATATCAGCCCCAAACCTTTTTATTAACTATGCTAACTTGTTTAACCTTTATACAACACTATGGCATATCTTATTGCGTCGATGACCGCATGATTGAGGGTGCACTGCCGAGGTTCAAGAAAATGGCGGAGGAGGAATTTGGGTTGGGGTAGTGGCTGGTGGGTTGAGGGACAAATATCAGGGGTGTTTAATGAGACGACTGAGTGGCGGCGCGAAGCGCCAAGTCGGTTGCATGCGGTTGTTGTACAGGTTTCCACTAGGGCTAGATATTTACCACGGCTTTCCGCAATTTGGACATCGCCCCTGGTCTCCAATAAATAATCCAATGGAAGTATGACAATTTCTGCAATATCTATTGACGCCAACGCCCGCAGCTATTATGCTACCGCTTACCTGAGCTATCTCTCGTGCCTTTTCGGCAGTTGATACACTCGTCTGATTACCAGTTTCACGAAGCAAGTTAACAATCTTATCAACTGCGTTATCTAAATCCTTCTTTGTAACTGCATCCTTGAGCAAAGTGCCAATTTCATCTAAGCGATCTGGATCAGGAGCAAAGCGTTTTTCGCATATCTCATACCAAAGATCTCTCGCTTCCCGAATGAATTTTCGCTTCTGCGGATTAGCACCATATGTTTCATGACAAGAGGGACAAAGTGGCGCAGCATTATCTTCCGTATCTCTGCCACCATCTTCTTGTGGAAGAACATGGTGTACCTCTACCCCAAGGGCATGACACAAACAGCACATAAAATGAGCACGACGTTTGACCTGTAGCTTCAAATCATCTGAGAATGACATTTCAATTCACCTTATGACATTTCTTTTTAAGCTAATTCAACGTATGACAGCATTATATGTGTCATAAACATTAGAGTCAAACGTGATGATAACTAAACAGGTCAGTAAAGTGACTAGAATTGATACCTAAGACGAACGATTAGCACCAGTCACAGGCTATTCATTGTATGCGTTTATGTCTGAGAATAATGAGGTTGACCGTGCCGGGAACTATTACCTACCTGCGGAGGGTGCCTGTGGGCTCAGGGTCTGATCCAGCGCCCGTGAATCTTCTATCTAAAAATTAGGAATTTCACTATAACAACTGTGAGTGCATAAACTGTAACGGATAATTTTATATGACCGATTTTAATAATGAGGAAATAATTCTTCAAGCTTTGACCAGTTAGTGAATCTACTAAGCTGCCTACTATGAGAGATGTAAAAGCAGGGATAATCACATATTTCACAAATAGATTGATTATCGAGTCAACTGTTTTGGCTGATAAACCGATAACGGAGCAAGAAAGGATTATTACTATTAAGATTAGAAACAGATTTCGTATTTTTGAAATATCTTCTCTATTAGCCATTAAATCTTGTACCTTAGGGGGTTATCTATAGAGTTTACCCGATTATACATAGAGAGCTAGGTAGTGTAAAGGTAACAAAGTTAAACATAATATTAGCCCCAAGTATTCTTATTAACTGTACTAACTTGTTTAACCCTACGGGCAACGCAATACCAATGCTCTCTAGCCCATAAATACCTGTAGTATTTCTTCATCAATATCAAATTTAGAATATTTATTTCTAATAGCCAAAATATCTTCGCATAGGTATCCAGTACATTTTCTGATAAAGGTATACTTTTCTTTTCGAAGTGATATATTTTGTGCTCCTAATTCACTTATGGAGCTGATTATTATCCAATAAATCAAGTGGTCATGAGCGTATAATTCTTCTTCAATATCATATACGAGCTTATCTAAGAATTTCTCATCTGAACCCGAATGGTAGAAATCCCAATACATAACGACGATACCAGGATTTTCCGTGGGGGGCTGCTGAGACTTATCTCTCAAGTTGCGTCTCAATCTGTTAATATCATATGTTTCATAAGGAGGACCAGAAATTTCACGCTTCATGCCTAGCTTATCAAGTATTGTGTCTAATTCGGCTTCTTTGCTCCTATGTATAATGAGACAATCAATAACACCAGGCTCTTGGATGGAAATATACTCTTTCGTCCTCTTTACTTCAGCTATTGCATTATCTATTTGAGCACTGAGTTCCTGTCTATGTGGTTTGGATAATATCTTGTGTATCTGACAAAATTGATGTAATTCATAATTACCGAAATCCGTTAGTGAACTGAAAGTCTCTCCTGCTCGTTGTGATTCCAATGAGGGAGCTAAACCATTAACTTCAAAATATATAGTCTCATTTTTGTACAAACACTTTATATCAGGCTTCTTCTTAGTGCCTTTCTGATGTGTATAACAACACAGCTCTATGTTGAAGCCGGCCTTTTTCAACTTCCATGCCACCTGCAGTTCTAGCTTCGCTCCAGAATACTGCTTACTATCTTTCAATCTTTTAACCAAATCATCAGAATTCAAAGTGCCTTTAATAGAATCTAGCGCTCTACCAAAATCGGCTAACCAAAATTGAGTCCAAGGGACATGATTGCTAATATAATACTGAAACAGCGGGTGATGAGTCTTGGCAGCGTCCAAGAGCCATTCATCATCGAATATCTGACGTAATTTGGTTACACCTTCAAGCACTTCTCGCTTTTCACTATCACTAAAGAGATCACTATGTTCTATTTGATCTAGATGGTAATCCCACCCGCTTTTTTTGCTGTGCCCTTTATTTACTTGGTCTGATTTTTCTGGCATGTATTCTCTTCTTACTCACTATGGTTGGTATGATTATATGGAGCAGATTAGCTCTTCTAGGACGGAACCATAGAAACTCGTATATCGATAACATAACAACGACAAGAATGCATATGATTAACACTATATCTGGCCAATACCCAGTAACATGATTCTTTATTTCGATCCAAGTCGTTATTGTACCTGCCCAAAGGACAGTTAACCATGCGACCTTCCGTGCACCAATAACAAACTGAATAACTCGATCAATGAAGTCAGACTTTTTCTCTGTCCGTTGACTCCATACAAGATATATGCACATTGATACCGAATACACGAGCAGAAATCCCGCAACCACTAGGAAAAATAAATATGGCATCTTAATTGCTGCTATCACATATGCAATCCACTGTACCGACAATGCAATAATCATTATGAAGATACTCTGCGACCATCTCAGTTTCCGATGCAATAACCAAGGTACCCCTACAACAAGCAGCAATGAAGCAGCTAGACGCCCATACCACTCTATATCACTTCCCCAGCCTCCTTTCGCTTGCCCATGCCAACACAGTGCAGCGGCTAACAAAGAAAGGAGTCCCATGCTCAAGAAAATCTCTATCTGAGCCATTAGTTCATCCCGCTGTTTCTCACTCATTATGCTCCTTTCATGATTTTGAGTCTTCCATATTAGACTCCGTATAGCAATCTTAGAATACAGCTAAGATACCACTTAACTTTGGCATTGGCAATAATATAAATCATTAAAAACAGCATAGTGCAGCGCAGCACCCAACCTAGCTAAACAAACAGCAGCCCCCACTTATTGCATACAAAATATAGTAAAGTGAAGCTCTATGCTGCAAACTTGCTGCTATGCATAGCAAGCTGCGTTTTTTAATATGTTGGCAGTGCTTATAGATAGCAAGAAGTTCATAGCAATTGCTGTACTTTTTGCTGCATCAATAATGCTTGTCAGGAATAAGAAGTGCATACATTTGCTGTACTTTTTGCTAAATCAGTGGCGCTTGTAGTAGCAAATTTGCTACGGCTGGTGGCTTTGATTAGTGTCGTGCGGTAGTTAAAATTTTGTTCAAGTTATACATATATAAGCTTATTACATATAAGTACAACTTGAACATTTTTAGTCTGTCTCTTCTTCTGACTTCTTCTTATACTCAGGTACATCAATCGTATCCCAGTTCAGGTGTCCCTGATCCGTTTGAACCACACGCTCTGAATAAGCAGACATTTTCTCATCACGCAGAACAATGTACCGGCCATCTTTCCTATCAGATTCTGCCCCATCAGTTGGAGTACCTATCGATACCAACACCCGCTTGAAACGCTTGCTCCTGACCAGCTCCATGATTTGGTCGATCTGATATTCTTTCAGCATTTCCGTTTCGTGGAGGATATCGATTACCTCATCCTCTTTAAGCCCGAATATAAGGGGCTTGTCCGCTTTAATGCATCTAGCCATGGTTACCTTAAAGTCACGCGAAGCATCTCCTAGATATTCCGGGGCTTTATGTTCTTTGGCTTGAACAATTAGATACTTCATCCTATGAAGGGCAAGCTCGTGACGAAGCTCTCTTGATGCTGTGAACCGCTTTATGGTTCCTTCAGGGTGATATTCTACCTGGAGCAGTATATCCAAGAGTTTCATAAGTATGTCAGCATGTATTTTTTGTGGGGTGTCTGCCGAATATCTATCTGCTTTATTGACTATATCTGAAAGCTCGATCCCATGCAGAAAGTACCAAGCTTCGATAGATCCTTCCTTAACAGTCATGGTTCGTAAGTCATCCACGCATTGAAACCTACTCAGGTCATATTCGGTAGCTTTGGTTTTCACTACCAGATACTCCAGTTTAATAGCCTTACTTTGAGCAATCCGCTCGATGAACTGCTTGAAGGGTGTTTCTTCATTATCTTTAATTCTCAGCACTATCCAATATCTAGAGATGACTTCACGGAAAGCGTTAATTATTGCTTCCCTTTTCACCCTTGCCCAGAATTTATCCCCCCAACCCAAATCAACAGGTATCCATGCATGGTTGTGTTTATCGTCCCATGCTTGAACTACTTTAGGAAGCTTGTAGTTAGATTTGGCCATATATGGTGAATAAACCTTTCAGATATAAGTATATAGGATATTTTTTGTGCTGTATTGTTAAATTAAATTGCCTAATAAAAGCATGTACTTTTATAACATATTAAACAATATGTATTAGATATAAATTAAACGCGATATTATTGTATTTAGTGATATTATAAATATTTTACTATTCAACCATGTTGTCAAGATCATCACATACCTGTCGAAGTTTTTGTTCAATCTCGCTATATCGCACCTTTAAATCAGGAATAAGGATTTCGAAATCTGCTAACGCCATATCGCAGAACTCATCATCTGGATAAGGCAATGATTCTATATCAGCAGATGAGAGTTTTGTTTCGCGGCTGGCTTTGATATGAATCTTAAAATATCTTTCAAGGTCTTGATTCAGCTCTTTCCATATATCGCCGAAGGCAGAGTTTAATTCAGCAACTTGCTCCGCAGCTTGATTCAAATCACTGTCTAAGCTCTGCACCAGCTGTTCAAGCTCTTCGTAATGCTGACAGAATGATTCGCTGATCTCATATTGCTTGAGTTTTTCATACCGAGCAGGCCATTTTGGACCTGCTTTCAAATCGGGAATCATTATTCGGAGCCAGACTTTAGGCGTCAAGCGCCAATCTTTGCTTTCATGGTACCAGACCGAGTCTCCGGGCAATTCGTGCTCATCTTCGTAAAGCGGATATATGACGCGGTTTTGGAATCTATTAACTATCGATTTGATGTCGTCTTGAATCCATGAGGTACGCAGTTCGTATTCCCTTAACCATAACTTGCACTTCGATATTTGATCTGTCCAGGATTTTCCTAGTCTCTTGATTATTTCTTCTTTTGGCACTCGTTTTTCTATCAGTCGTCTAACATACCTGAGACGCTTAACAGTAGATTCATCTATGCGGAAGTTTTTTAATATATTTACAGGATCGTTATTGATTATATCTGCAGTATCTTCGATATTCTTGCCTTCATCATCCTGCAGTTTCCATACCTTAAAGGCTATCTCTTTAGATATCCTAGGCGCCTTTTCCTTTTTAGATTCTTTCTTAACCATAGTCAAATTATGCTCTTATAATCGCTTTTGTGCAACTGACCGAAATCTGACCGAAATCTGACCCATTTCAGCTCTCGTCAGCTTTAAAATTACGGTGTACGATTTGATGCACAGTGTGGTGTACACCAAATATAAATAAGAAAGGAAGAAAAGAGAATGGACACAAATTCAAAAGCTGGGTGGGATTTTGATAACCCCATCCTTCCAAAAGTGACTCTGGATGAGATGTTAACCTATGGGGAGAATGAATCTCTCAGAGAGGCACCTTACGCATACTACTCAATGGATAAGCCCCTGCAAAGTTGGCTAGAACACGACCCGAAACTGACACAAGAGACTCTGGTTCAAGTCGTGGATAATGGACCAACAAAATTCGATATCAGCCAGCGGATGGCAACAGTATCAATAAGTTCAGCGCCTTTCGGGTTCTACTCAATCCGTTTAAACTTAACTTCACTATTGGAACTCTCAGAAGAAAACTTTGACCGTATCGCGACAAAACACGGGGTAGCCATAATAGCAAGCCACCCAAAGACGATTGAGATGTGGGATGTTTTCAGAAACATCATGAATAGGGGAATGATGACAAAAGATCACTTTGCGGTAGCTACCCTTGGCAATCCAAGCTACTACACCTACAAAACAACAAGTTATGCTTATGCCTCGGTTCCTGTTCTTTGGTGGGTAAATGACTTACTGAAAGTGTTGGCAGGTTTATATGGCATAACGCCTAGTGCGTTGATCTCCATCGCCATATACCATTCGCTCAATACACAGGTCAATTGCTGTCAGGATAGTATCAGCCCTCAAGAAAAGAAAGAAATAGCCGCCGAACTCGAATTCTTCTGGAGATCAATGGCTGTCAGGCTAGACATGATTATCAGGATTGGTAAGGAGTTAGATTAACAAAGAACCCGGATAAGGTGATAGGAGCTTTGGGTGGACACAGGGTCAGCACGGGCTTATCAACAGCCTACAATGACACCGCTCCACCCAGAGCTCATCAATCAGGGATAGTGAACGACGATGACTAAGCGAGTAGCAATATACATAAGGGTTTCGACGGAAGAGCAGGGCAACAAAGACCTTTCCCTGCCTTTCCAGACCGATGTCTGCCAGGCACTCGCCCTCAAGAACGGCTGGGAAGTTGTCGGGATATATGAGGACATATGCAGCGCCAAGACCGACCAGCGCAATCACTTCCAGAGATTGATAGCTGACGCAAGGGCAGGGCTGTTCGAGAAGGTGCTCGTCTACAAGCAGAACCGTTTCTCCCGAAATATTATCGACAGTATGCTCTATGAAAGGGAACTGAATAAGTTAGGTGTTGAGTTGGTGTCGGCAACCGAGCCGTCAGATGCCACCACTTCCTCGGGTTGGCTCAATAAACAGATAATACAAACTTTTGCCGAATTCGACAATCGGCAAAAGGCAGAATTAGTTAAATCCGGCATGAAGCAGAAATTACTGAAGGGGGAGTGGGCATGGCAGGCGCCAGTCGGCTATGTCAACAAGCGTGAGGGTATAGACAGGCGACATCGCCGCACATGGATAGAGGTTGACCTGGCCACAGCGCCATTAGTGGTGAGGCTATTCGAGGAAGCCGCCACAGGCCACAGCACTCTCTATGAATTGTGTGATTTGGCTGAAGAACTGGGATTAAAGACAGTTCGCCACAAACGCTTCACCCCATATAAGATGTCAGAGCTGCTACGTAATCCATTCTACAAGGGTAAGGTCGTCAGTTTAGGATTTGATATCGAAGTAGACGGCACCCATGAAAAATTAGTTGACGCCGATCTGTGGGAGCGCGTCCAGTTGAAATTAGCTGTCAGAAGCAAGGCACCGTATTGCAACCACCGCCCAAAACATATATTGCGGGGTTTAACCAGGTGCTCCTGCGGCATGGCCATGACATCTGAGTTCCACGACAACAACACCAATAACTACCTCCGCTGTGTCTCAAATGCAAATAAGCGGTATAAAGCCTGCGGTCAAAACGGCCCGAGGATCGACGCTGTCGTTGGGCAGATCGAGGCCGAAATCCTCCCGATGCTGGCTATCAGCAATGAAGAGTCCGATTCTATCCGGGAAGAGCTGAAAGGCCTGATGCAACACGACTACCACGTGCTCGAAGCCGAGGTACAGTTACTTCGTGAGCAACTCTTGAAGCTAGACGCCCGCGCTAAAGGCCTCATGACTATGCGGGCTGATAACGACATCACCAAAGAGGAATACCGAGCCAGAAAAGGGGAGGTGGATATCGATAAGGCCAAACTTTCTCATAGCCTTGAGATGAAGAATATCGTGCTGGCTAAATGCGATGAGGACTTAAACCAGGCGCTGTCTGTTGCCAGTGAGATAACTGATCTATGGCAGAACGCCGATGACGAAGGCAAACACGACCTATTGGAAAAGGTGATTGTGAAGCTCGTGATTAATGAAAAAAAGATCGTGGACGTTGAGTTCAGGATGCCATATAACCTGCTTGCCCGCTGGAAAGGTAATCCAGCAGCGATAAAATCTAATATAAGGGGGTAACTATGGTAGATGTAACCTACACGTATTCTATCAACAAAGGCCTGGGCGAAGAATTCTTCCTCAGGCTTATTTCTTTGGTGGAAGATATTCCAGACAGTGTTTTCTATGACAGGGGCGCTCTTGTGCGTAATACCGACACGGCCTTCAATAACAGGCTTCAAACCGACCTGCAAAAGGCATTAGGCGACACATTACAAATAGCTGCGACCATTACACTCGACGATCTCTATTCCTACACGGTCGAGGGCACTATGGCTCTGTTTAAGACACCTGATAGCCAATGGTACTGCTGCCTGTTCGTGCCGTATATAAGCTCCGAGCTGTTACTTTTCGATGACAGGATGCCCCGCCGCTATATAGTTGATGAGATCAGCGCCAGGATAGGTCACTATTTGAGGAGCGCAGACATTGATAACTGCTTCATCATTGGGTACAGAGATCCGAGAGAACCGAAAAGGTCTAAGGCAGAGCTGACCTAAAAATGCAAAATATTGGGCGTTGTTGTTTTCAAGTGCTTGTATATAGTTAATATGCATTGGAAACGCAAAATTCTTGTATTTTAAAATATTCGTAACTCAAACTAACAAAGGCTGGGGGTCAACATTTCCCGAAAAACATGACACGATACACGCGCGGACAGAAGACTGACCACGAGGCCCACTTGCAGAAACGATCACTGACTGTAGGATATATCTACACCAATAATAAGCCTTACCCGATGATCAGGCTGCAAGGGAAGTGGCTTGAGGAATTAGGGTTCAGAGTAGGGGATAGGGTAGTAGTTGTGACAGATGAAGAAAGAATTGTCATCACTAAAGAAGACGATACTTCACTTAGAGGACTTGGTGGGAGTTTTTGATTCACCCAAAAGCCACGCAACAGATACCTCTAAAGCCTTTGCAATTAACGTCACCTCAGTATCAAGCACAGGCCGTTGCCCATTCTCGATTTTTGAGACGGCAGATTGCTCAATCTTTAAACCGAGAACCTGTAATCGAGCAACTAAATCGACCTGCGACACTTGTGGTGAAGCCATTCTTCTTGCTTTGCGCACTCTCGATCCAACGATGTTCCGTTGCATAGCAACAAAATTATATGTAATATTCTCCCCAGAAATATTCCTGACGAGAATATTTTGTGTTATAATAGCTCACTATTTAGAAGGTGGCATAGGCTGTGGAGAAGGGGGCGTTACATGAATTACTGTCAAAACTGCGGTAATAAGATTGAACCTGGTCAAAACTTCTGTTCACACTGTGGGCAAAAACCTGTGCAAGAAAAAACAGAGAGAGCACAAAGAACCAACACCAAAAAGAGAAACAAGTGGATTCTTCCAGTAGCCATAGTGCTCCTCATAATTGTTATAGGAGCGATAGCAGGTGGTATTGTGATAGGTCTTAATTCAGGAGGGAATACATCTTCAAACAATACATATCAACCACCGACACAGCCATACCAGCCAACATCACATACATTGATGTCGGATCAAACATTGTCAGCTGGTTCCCATGACCCTAATCCCTATACTGTCGCAGCCGGTAAAACCATCACTATCTCTTGGAGTGCTGACGGTAATGTTGATGTCTATATTTTTACCGATACCAACTACAACTATTGGTTACTAGGTAGCTACATATGTGAAGCAAGTACAACCGGTAGCTCTGGAACTCTTTCTTATACCGTCGTTGATACTGACACATACTATCTTGTAGTTAAGAATCCGAATACGCTCGGATTCGGCGCGGCTATCACAGTGTATTCAGCAACAGCAAGTTGGTAAAAGGGAGGTAGAACATGAACTACTGCCCGAATTGCGGTTCTGCTTTGAAGGAAAATCCGATTTACTGCCCCAACTGTGGGCAGAAACTTGTTCATACTCCCAATGAAGGTACACAAACCAAGGAGACAAGGCAACAAATCAAAAAGAAGATGGAAGAAGCGAGAAATAATGAATTAGGTTCTGGCATTCTCGGAATCATCTTGGGTATCGGTGGCTTGAGTTTCGTGATACAGAGAACAGTAACCATTGGGGATATGTTCAACTTCCGAGTTTTCATGATTGACCGCAGTGCCATCTATGGAGTCATTGCGATAATACTTGGTATCATACTTACCGGATGTGCAGATCAATATAGAAGAAAACACAAAGAGTTGAAGAACAAGTTAGAAGACTAATGAAGAAATTCGTGGATTCAAGGCAGATCTATTCGTGAAAAAACACTTTGGTGCCCCCAAGGGGAATTGAAAGACCTTCAAGATTTTTAAAAATGCGATTCCACGTCTTAATAGGGATGTTTGATTGTTATGCACTGTAACCAGAATTTACGTATTCTGCCACAACCTACCATGCTTAGCAATAAAAAGAGCGCCCCATTTTCGGGGCGCTCCATGTGCTCATTTACTAATCACCATTGAACGAACATAGGCATGACGACGTGTATGTAGTTTTCATCGCCTACGGGTTTGAGCACGCCCGGGCTTGACGGGCTCGTGACCTCCAGCAACACACGCTCTGTATGAAGCACGGCCAGCGCCTCAGCCAGGTACTTGCTGTTGAAGGCGATCTTGGCTTCTTCTCCCGTGACAACCGCATCTACCTCGCCCGTATCATCACCGACCTCCTCCGCGCGTGCGGAGAGGACCACCTGGCCCAGGGCATTCTTCTGGCCGGGGGTCAGCTGCAGGCGGACTATGGCGCTGCCCTCGCGGGCAAATATGGAGGCGGTTTTTGTGGCTTTGATAAACTCTGCAAGGCTCATCTCCGCGCTGGTGGTGCAGTTCTGGGGGATAAGCTGTTTGTAGTTGGGGAAACTTCCCTGGATAAGCTGAGACACCACTTCTGCTTCTTTCAGGCGGAACATGACCTGGCTCTTGTTTGAGTTGATGGTTATTTTTATCGGCTCTTTCTCATCGGTGAGCAGGCGCTGTAGCTCATTCAGGGTGCGGGCCGGTATGATGATTTCACTTCTTTCTTTAACCTTTCCGGCAAGTGGCGCCTTGTGTACCGCCAGGCGGAAGCCGTCGGCGGCGGCCATGGTCAGCGTGTCGCCGTGGAACTCGCAGTAAACGCCGGTAAGCACGGGGCGTGTCTCCTCCGTCGCCGCGGCGAACACTACCTTAGCGATAGCTGAGCGCAGGTCGTCCGGCTCGATGGTGGTGGTGGGGCCGTCCCCGACGGCCGGTATGGGCGGAAATTCGTCCGCCGCCATCCCGTTTATGCGTCCGGCGAAGCGGGCGCACTTCATCTCAATGGTTTTGGTCTTCGCGGAGAGGGACATTTCAATTTTATCGTTGGGCAGTGAGTTGATGAAATCTGTGAACAGTCTGGCCGGAACGGTTATCTCTCCCTGCTCTGTGACCTTGGCTCCGATCCAGTACGTAATAGCGATTTCCAGATTGGTGGCCGCAAGTTTGATGCGCGATTTTTCTGCGCTGATCAGGACATTTTGAGTGATGGGCAGCGTGCTTCGCGTGGCCACCGCTCTGCCGACAATGCTGAGGCCTTTGCTGAGATTTTCCTGCAGACATGATAATTTCATAGCTATCCCCTCCCGATTAAGTAGCAGTAGTATACACTAATTATTAATCATGCTCAAGTGCTGTTTGAAATTCAGTAGCGTATCAATTCAGCATTCAACCCCCTGTAATCCCCCTTGAAAGGGGGAAACAGCATCCGAACCCCCTGTCAGTCCCCCATACGTTGGGGGACTGTAAAATAATCTGGGGGACACCCCCAGTGCCCCCGCCAGAGGGTGGTCCCTCTGGACTTCCCATATCTAAATGACGTTTGTTTAAAACAAGAGATAGGGGACACCCCTATCACCCCGGTCCTTCCGCGGAAGGACACCTCTTCTTAATGACCTTCTGTATAGAAGCAGGTCCTGAATATTCCCTAGTTCCAAAATGATACACGACTCTAAATTCATTTAATAACGATATTGATAAGCTTCCCCGGCACGTAGATCACCTTTGACGGTTGTGCGCCTTTAAGGTGTTCTTTTACTTTATCGCGATTCAAAACTAGTTCCCGGGCTTCATTTTCATCTATATTTACTGATACGTTGATCTTGTCGCGCAGCTTTCCGTTAACCTGTATTACCAGGGTGAATTCCTCCTCGGCCGTCAGCTTCTCGTCCCACTTTGGGAAGGGCTGATTGTGGATGCTGTACGGGTTGCCGGTGCGCTCCCACAGCTCCTCGGCGATGTGCGGCGCGGTCGGCGCCAAGAGCAGCATCAGCGTCCTCGTCGCCTCGGAGAAGGCCTCGCGCGAAACCGCTCCATCCTCGCGGGCTTTGCCGAGGTAGTTGGTGAACTCCATCAACGCTGCCAGCATGGTGTTGAAATGGAACCGCTCGTAGTCGTCGTGCACGCGCTTGATGGTCTTGTGCGTGATGTGGCGCAGCTCCTTGGTTTTCTCGGCGTTCTCCGCCTTCGGCTGGTACTTATCGATGACGATAGGCCATATGCGGTTGAACCAGCGGGACATGCCCTTGATGCCATGGTCGTCCCAGTCTCCGCCCTGATCCCACGGCCCGATGAACATGAGATACGTCCGCACTGTATCGGCGCCCAGCGTCGATACATAATCGTCCGGGGCGATGACATTGCCGCGGGACTTGCTCATCTTCTGCCCGCCGCTGATGACGGTGCCCTGGTTGAATAGGCGCGTGAAGGGCTCGTCGAACTCCACCACGCCAAGGTCGCGCGCCGCCTTTACGAAGAAGCGCGCGTAGAGCAGGTGCATCACGGCGTGCTCGGCTCCGCCGGTGTACTGATCGACGGGGAGCCAGTAGCGCATCTTTTTTGCATCCGCCGGTCCTTTGGCGAAGCCGGGGCTGGTGTAGCGCATGAAATACCACGACGAGCACATGAAGGTGTCCATGGTGTCCGTCTCGCGCTCGGCGGGGGCCTTGCATCTGGGACATGTGGTCTCGACGAAGGATTTACAATATTTGAGCGGCGATTCTCCGGTGGGCTTGAACTCGGCGTCCTCCGGCAGCAGCACGGGCAGGTCGCTTTTCTTCACTGGCACGATGCCGCACTTCTTGCAGTAGACCATCGGTATGGGCGCGCCCCAGTAACGCTGGCGCGAGATGAGCCAGTCGCGCAATCGATATGTTATCTTCCTCTTGCCGAAGCCTTTTTTATCAATATGATCGGCGATGGCTTCCAGTCCTTTGTCGCTGGGCATGCCGTCGAATTGAGCGGAGTTGACCATCTTTCCACTCTCGGTGTATGCCTGCGTCAACTCGCCGCCGCTCCAGTCCGGCGGGGCGATGACGGTTTTTATCGGCAGGTTGAACTTCCTGGCGAACTCGAAGTCGCGCTGGTCGTGGGCCGGCACCGCCATCACGGCTCCGGTGCCATAGCTTGTCAGCACGTAGTCCGCGATCCATATCGGCACGCGCTCGCTGTTGAGCTTGTTCGTTGCATATGAACCTATAAATACGCCCGTCTTCTCGCGCTCGGTGGAGGTGCGTTCGATCTCGGATGCCCGCCTCGTCTGCTCGATGTAGCGCTCGACCTCATTCTTGCGGTCGGGCGTGGTGAGCTTCTGCACCAGCGGGTTCTCCGGCGCCAGCACTACGAACGTCACGCCGTATACCGTGTCGGCGCGGGTGGTGAACACGTTTAATGCATCGCCGTTATCCAGTCCGAACGATATCTCCACTCCATTGCTCTTGCCGATCCAGTTGGTCTGCATGATCTTGATGCGCTCGGGCCACTGTATCTTGCTGAAGTCGAGGAGTTCGTCGGCGTACTTGGTTATGCGGAAGAACCACTGTTCCAGGTCCCTCCGCGTCACGGGTGTGTCGCAGCGCTCGCAGAGGCCCTCGCCCACAACCTGCTCGTTGGCCAGCACCGTCTGACACCTGGGGCACCAGTTCACCGGGGCCTTGGCGCGATAGGCCAGCCCCGCCTCGTAGAATTTGAGGAAGAACCACTGCGTCCACTTGTAATATTCAGGGAGGCACGTGATTACCTCACGCCTCCAGTCATATATCGCCCCCATGCGCTTGAGCTGCTTGCGCATGCGCTCGACGTTGTCCATGGTCCACTTGTGCGGGTGTATGCCGCGCTTGATGGCGGCGTTCTCTGCGGGCAGCCCGAAGGCGTCGAAGCCTATCGGGTGCAGCACATTGTAACCCTTCATGCGCATGAAGCGCGCGTGCACGTCCGATGGCGCCATGGCGTACCAGTGCCCGACGTGCAGGTCGCCCGATGTGTAGGGGAACATGGTGAGGGCATACCACTTGGGGCGGGGGTCGCCGTCATTCACTTCGTAGAGACGGTCTTCGTCCCATCTCTTCTGCCATTTTTGTTCTATTTCATGGGGGGTGTAACCTGAAGAAATTTCTGTCTTTTCATCCATAGTCTTTGTTCTGTAATTTGTTCTATCAAATACTCGTCATTGATTATATGCTAACGCATAGAAAAAACAAAGGGTGTCGAATGTCGGATTCTTGTCATTCTGAGTGAGCGAAGCGAACGAAGAATCTCGATCTTATCGGGCGATTCCCGTAGGGGCAACCCCCTGTGGTTGCCCCCGAAAGGGCAGGCACGGAGACCTGCCCCTACATTTACCCTGTCATTGCGAGCACGGCGAAGCAATCTCCCGCTACGTCCTGCCACACAAAGGACGAGATTGCCGCGTCGTCCTTCCTGCACCGAAGGCCTCCTCGCAATGACAACCTTCAACGCCCTCTGCTGCTTCGTCGCTTCTCCCTCTTTGTGAAAGAGGGGGCCAGTAGGAGTTCGAGATGCAGGATTCTTCCCAATCACATTCTCACCTAGCCCCTCTCCTCAAGGGAGAGGTATCTTAAACAGAGGTGTCCTTCCGCGGAAGGACCGGGGTTTTAGGGGTGTCCCCTAATATAAAAAAAGTCCCCCAACGTATGGGGGACTAGCAGGGGGTTCGGATGATTAATCCCTAGCCTCTCAGCTTGACTTAAGCCCTGTTGTTTTGTAGACTAGACAATGCCTCGTGGGCCTGTAGCTCAGTGGTAGAGCGGTCGGCTCATAACCGATTGGTCGTAGGTTCGATACCTACCGGGCCCACCAATTATTTTTACTAAGTTCGGATTATCTTCTACTTTAATGTTTCAGTATCTTTTTCAGTTCAGCTAAAGCTTTCTCTGCTGCGAGCGGCACCGCTAGTTTTCCCTCAGGTTTTTCTATTGCGTCTAATACAGGACCGAAGACATCCTTCAAGTCTCTACGCATCAGGTCGTGCAGTACGTGGTGCGCGCCTTCCCTGAGCCAGAGGGAATCCCCGCGCTTGGTGAGTGCAGAGAGTAACGGGATTAGAGCTTTCCGTCCGATGGCTATGATACCCTCTGCCGCAATCCATCGCACATCGAACATTTTGTCTTCCAGCGCATTGATAAGAGATTGGGCAGCGGCAGGATCGCCTATTTTACTGAGTGCTTTGGCTGCTTCCCATCGCACCCATTGATTATCGCTTTCCAGCGCCTCGGTCAGATGGGGCACTGCCTTTTCTTTCATAGACACAAGGTAGTCACGTGCGTCGACTCGGGCGAATCCACTTTTGTTGGCTAGCTCTGAAATGGCAAATTCGATAGCAGTGTCATGGGCTTTTTCTTCTCGTGTCATGGCAATACACCCCCTTCAGTATTTTATGATGGATAATATATATTTTGAACGCAGATTATATCTGGTTTTAAGGAATAAATCAAGTTCGATAGAGTTTTTAAACTGTTTTTGGCAGTTACTTTTCGGTCTGGATAGTATAGCTGGTGCCGTCCGTGCTGATAACTATTGTTCCGGATTCGTCTGTTCCATATATTGTGGCACCGATGCTTTGCAGCGCAGCAAGCGATTCCACATGCGGGTGACCGTATGTGTTACCAATAGCCGCCGTGTATACCGCCACCTCAGGCTTGATAATGTTGAGGAATGCCGCAGACGATGCGGTTCGCGAACAGTGATGCCCTACTTTCAGGATATCGATATCGCTCAGGACTCCGGCGGATATCATGCTTTCCTCAGCCTCGATCTCGGCATCGCCTGTGAAGAGAAAATCGATACTGCCGTAACTTAATGACAATACGATGGAGTTATCGTTGGTATTGTCGAACAGCGGGTCGATGGGGTTGAGCACGTGGAATGTCAGTGTGCCTGCAACTATGGTGTCGCCGCGTCGTGCTTCATGCACCTGTGCGCCTTCGTCATTTGCTTCCGCCATGAAGTCGGTATAAGTTTTAGATGTCGCTTCATCACCGTTGACCCAGACGTTGTCGACATCGAATTCGTCCAGCACTTCGATTAATCCACCTATGTGGTCGGCATGAGGATGCGTGGCCACCACTGCCTCGAGATGACCGTCCACGTAATCATCTATATAATCGGTTACTCCCGGCGATTTCTCCCCGGCATCGATCAGAACCTCGGTCGTGCCGAGGTCGATAAGTATCGCGTCCCCCTGTCCTACATCGATGAAGTGAACTTGTAGCTTGTCCGGCTCAGCAGTCGGCTTGCTGGTTTTATCGAACCATTCATCGCATGCGCACACGAGGACCATCAAAGCGCAAAGCGCGAGGGCTGTAATGAGTTTAGAGGACTTCGCTTTCATGAAAATATTAAAGTAATATATTACTATACATGCTACAGGTCAAGCCGATAGAGACCGATTTTACAAAACCGATTCCTGGCGAGGTCGGAATCTGCTGGTCGCTTTAAACTGTGATTCAGAAGACAGTGGCAGTCACGGCTACGATGGTATATAATCAGCGAACGAGGTATAGTCGATATTACGGATAGGATGGATATTGGGAGTGCCGATCGTAAAGGTTAACGATATCAAAATTGCGTATACCGACCGCGGACAAGGCGAGGCGGTGGTGCTGATTATGGGGCTCGGCGCCAATAAAGAATCCTGGTTCATGAATATGCCTACACTCAGCAAACACTACAGGGTGATCGCCTTCGACAGCCGCGGCGTGGGTGCCTCCGATAGGTCCGGTGAATTTTATACAATGGGCAGGATGGCTGAAGATACCATAGGTTTGCTTGATGCTCTCCATATCGAGCGTGCCCACGTGGTTGGTGTTTCGCTGGGCAGCATGATAGCACAGGAGGTTGCCATCAACTTTCCGCAGCGGGTAAGCAAGCTGATACTGGCGGCGGCAACTCCGGGCATGAGCGATGCCGCCAACAAAGATATCTGGGATAAGAAAACCGCCGAGATGCGGAAGGGTACGGGCCTGGGAGAGGATTTTAACGAAAGGATCATGAACGATCCCGGCAGCTTGGATGTTGTCAAGATCATGGTCAGGATTACTGCGTATGCATTCAACCGTCTGGTGTTCCGGATACCGATGGTGCTTGGTGCGAGATATTATTTCAACAAAGTTGGGCCTAGTGGGGTGTTGGATCAGTTAAGAGCGGTCTCCAAGCACAACACTATCGACAGGCTGGATCAGATCAAGGCGCCGACGCTGGTTATGGCCGGGGCGGCAGATAAGATAGTGCCGATCGAATTTTCGCGGATAGTGGCGCAGCATATCCCTAATGCTAGGTTTCTCGAATTCAAGGGCGGATCGCACTCGTTTTTTATGGAGAGGAGCAAGAGATTTAACAGGGAAGTGATCGAATTTCTGAAGGGATGATTCTTTGATCTATCGCTTGTTTCTGTAAGGAGGATGTTATGAAGATGGTTCGATTGCTGACTAAAAGATTGGTAAGAGCGTGTTTGTGGTTGGTGTGTGTGATATCTCTAATTTCTCTATGTGCAGTCACGGCCTGTTCGTCGACGCCTGAACCTGTCGGATGTATTCTGCAATCGTCCTGTGCTCTTGATAAACAAGAATATATACAGGGGGCAATTGTAAATATAAGCGTTACCAATGATTTAGATCACGATATTCAGTTGAATAATCCGTTTTACAGGGTTTACAGGTTGGAGCAGGGCGGCAACGGTTCGGAGTGGATGGAGGTGGGCAGAGTACTTTGTCCCTGCGGGGCAATGTGCAAGATGGCGGCTTCCATCACAATAGAGCCTGGTGAAACCGTCGAATATGAATGGGATCAGATAGAGCAATGGTGTGCAGATACCAGCAGCTCAACCGAGACATTCTCCGAGCAGGTGCAACCAGGCCAGTACAAGATAATGCTGTCTTTTGATGTTTGCGATTGCTATCTTGAGTTCACAATAGAGTAATAACCATTAATCTTTTTATATGTGAAGTTCAGGATTATGCATTGCTTCTATGACTGATATTATTCTCCCATCGCTTTCAAGATGATTCTCTTGTTACGCTGGCCATCGAACTCCGCATAATATATCTGCTGCCAATGGCCGAGGTCGAGCTTCCCGTCTGTTATTGGCACAATGACTTCGTGGTGGATGAGAAGGCTCTTCAGGTGTGCATCCCCGTTCGTTTCGCCGGTGCGGTGGTGCCGGTAGTCGGATCGATATGGCGCCAGCTTCTCCAGCCACTCCTCTATATCGGCGATGAGCCCCGATTCGGCGTCGTTGACGTATACCCCAGCGGTGATGTGCATGGCCGAGACCAGCACAAAACCCTCGTTGATACTGCTCTTAGTAACAAACTCCTGCACCCTGTCGGTGAGATTGATAAACTCGCGCAGCTTCTTTGTATTAACCCAGATATATTCGGTAGCAGTTTTCATTATTCTCCTCAAAATCACTGAATATTATGCTTTCTCGATTATGATCGATTCGCTTTCCTTTACCTGCTTGAAAACCTTCGGGTCGCCGGTGACTTTACCGAAGACGTTAACTGCGCTTGCCGGTCGAATTTCGTTTCCTTTGCTCATCGGCGTCGGCCCGAAAAAGATGCAGAAACAACTTCCGCTAGGCCAGTAACCGAGGTCGCCTGCTGATACAAGCTCCTTACCGTTTTCCAGTTTCATCTCGACGGGGATTTCAAAATAGATCTCATCTCCCCAGAGGTTAGCCGTGCCGTTTATCGGCAATGCCTTCCATATGGCATCCGCTGTTTTTGAATCGTCGATTTCAGCCTTGGCCGCTACCGTTCCTGCTTTGATAATAATCTGTCTTTTCACCGGTTTATTCCTCCAGTTATCGCATGTCACGCATCTAAAGAGTATCGAGGTAGTATTCTATATAGCGCCTGACCTCATCTGCCGGCTGGTAGACGCCAAAGTGGCCTTCGCACAGTATATCGGCCTTTAGATCAATCAGTTTCTGCAGTGAGAGTGCGGCCAGATCCCGGTCGGCACCCCATTCTGGTATGTATGGGCCATGGATGTCCTGTCCGAAGAGAACGCGTTTGCCTTCGATATCAATATAGGCTGCCACGCTGCCTGGCGTATGCCATCTCATATTCCAGTGTGGTAACACTGGTGATTGATAGTAGCAATAATGAAAATAATAGAAGAAAAATTCTTTTCATAGTATTTGAGCAGGGCTCAATGCTAACATTCTACTAGTGTATTTATCTATATGCAACAAGGCTGCATTTTTAATATCATAATTACTTCGATTTATATTTGGCAGTCCGGTATAGTTGTTGACAGCATATTAGCCTTAACATAGAATGGGGCTTGAGGGTTGGCGAATTGAGCAAAGCTAAACAGTTATATGACCTGCAAGAACTCGATCTAGAGTCAGACTCAAAAAGGCAATCACTATCGAAGGTAATTTCCTGCATTGGTGAAAGCAGTTCTTTGATCGATGGGCGTGCGGCGCTGGCACAAGAGCAGAAGAAATTAGCAGAAACGGAACATTTAATGCGTGAGTTGGAGGCAGATGTTGAAGACTCGCGTGCTAAAGCAGCAGTTGCAGGAGAGAGGCTTTACGGTGGTGCTGTGAAAAATCCAAAGGAGCTTTTGAGCCTGAAGGAGCGGGTAGATAGTTATAACCGCAAGATAAAGGAATTGGAAGATAAAACTCTGGAAGTAATGACAGAGATAGAGGCTTTGAAGGGCAGGATAACGCTCAAACATAAGGAAGTGGCTGCTATTGAGGAGGAATGGAAGAAGGAGCAAGGGTTATTGCTGGCAGAGAAAGATGAGCTAGATGCGGCTATCGCAAGATTAGAGCTGAGCCGGAATGAAATGGCCGCCAAGGTTGAGACGGCGACTCTTAAACTTTATGAGAATTTACGCAGCAGACGGCAGGGAAAAGCGGTAGCCAGGGTTGAGCAGGGTATGTGCCAAGGTTGCCGTATTGTGCTCCCGATGAATAAATTACAACAGATAAAAACGGGACATAATTTAGTCCAGTGTGGCAGTTGTGAGAGGGTTCTGTATTTGAGTTAAACTATGAAGGCAATCGGATATTTCAGGGTCGCATCGGATGTAGAGCAGGATGTGCCTTACACGCTTAAAGAGCAGGAGAGGATATTCTCCCAATTCTGCACTGAGAATGGCCATGAGGCGGTGACCGCATTCGTCGATTTGGATTCCGGATTGCGTGTGAGTGGAACTCAGTATCGCAGCATGCTGAGCTATATATGGAAGAATAAAGGCGATTTTATTATTGTAATAAAGAGCCTTCGTCATCTGCATCCCGATCCTCAGGGACTTATACAATGTCTTATCGAGCTTGATGTCCTGGGTGTTAAAGTGCACTTCATCGATAGTCTACGCGGCGAGCCTCTCTCGATAGCCCTTCGTAATTGGTCTGAGCAGCATCATGGCGATAAAAGCGGGGAGCGGGTAAAGGAGGCCATGAAGATCAGGGCTGTTCACGGGAAGGGGTTAGGCAAACCGCCCTTTGGATACAGGATCGGCAGCGATCATAAATTTGAACTGGTTCCGGAGGAAGCAGAGACAATAGCGTTGATATTTCGCTTGTATTCCCAGGAGGGAAAGGGGGTCCGTCTCATCGCTAGATATTTAAATGAACAGAAAATCACTACCAGAAGCGGGGGGCGATGGAGCATAGTCGGCATTCGAGACGTGCTGCGAAACAGGTCGTATGTCGGTACATCTTCGCGTTTTGGTTTAAGGGTGCCGGGCAGTCATCCTGCTATAGTTCCATTCCAAGTATTTGAGAAGGTTCAGGAGACCCTTACTGCTCGCGCCAGCCACAGAGGACATACAGTAAAGACGCCATTCCTTTTAGCCGGTATGGTTTATTGCGGGAGATGCAATAATAAAATGACCGGCATGAACAGGAGCCAGAGCTGGACGAGCAAAAAAAGCGGCATCAAGCGCACCGGCGCGTATCGCTATTATCAGTGCCAGTCTAAGACGAATCAGAGCTTCTGCCAGTACAATACACATAAGACAGATGATCTAGAGGCGTCTGTAAAAACAGATCTGCATAGATTAAGCCGCCCTGAAAATCGTGAGAAACTAATCAGTAATCCACAGCGCATTCCTGATCCTCAAGTATCGGAGCAGCCTCATCTAAAGAAGATGATTAAGTCGTTCGAGAGAAGGTTTCGTACCTATCTGGAGAAAGCTGCAAATGGAGAAATCACAGTTGATGAACTGCGTGAGCTAGGCGGGGATGTTGTGAGGGAGAGACGTCTGGTGGAAGAGCGGCTGAATCGTATCTGGGCAGAGGCCAGGGGCGAAATCACTGCAGAACAGCGGCGCGGGTACACTTTCCGTGATCTTGATGATCTTTTAACACGCTGGGATTCACTGAATTTTTTGGCGAAACGCTCGCTTATGCGTAATGTGATTGATCGCATCATAGTACGCGATGATCATATTGAGACGGTTCTTTGGCTATAATTAAGAGATCTCCGATTGGGGCTGATCAACCCCCTTTATCCCCCAATCTCGGGGGAGTCTTTAAAAAGATGGGAGGCACCCCCATTTCTCCCGTCAGGAGGAATTCTGCACCTCTTGTGAAAAACTTCCCTAAATCGAAGCGGCTGATAATCAACAGCGATGGCGCCGCTGTCCCCAATCCAGGGCTGGCGGGCATAGGCGCGGTGTTGCGCAATGACAAAAGCGTAGTCGTTGCCGAAATATCGAAATACATCGGGCCTTCCACGAACAATAAGGCCGAATTCCTGGCGCTCATCGCCGGGCTGGAGAAGGCCCTTGAACTGGGCGCCGAGCATGTCGATATCAACTCGGATTCAGAGCTGATCGTCAGGCAGATCGAAGGCAAGTACCGCAGCAAGGTGATGAAGCCTTTATTCGACCAGGTCGTCAGCCTCCTCGGTGAATTCAAATCTTACACCGTCCAGCATATCCCCCGGGAACAGAACACAGAGGCTGACGCACTAAGCAAACGGGCGCTCAGACTTAAGTTAAAAGCTCGTTAATTCGATTTTCTGTTGTCCTCGCATTTGTGTTGCTGTATAATCTCGTCACGCATTACTTGACATACACATCGAATAAGTGTATTACTGAATTTCATAAAATGGCATGTGATATCACTATTTAAGGTGATGAATTCGATATCTGAGGAAGCTATGATTAATTGTAAGTCAACCCCCTGACCCCCAATCTTGGGGGAGGGAGGGGATCGGGGGACACCCCCGGTTCCCCCGGTCCTTCCGCGGAAGGACACCTCTTTTTCAGAGGGTCACTGATTCGGGTTAACGATATGGAAGTATGGAAGGAAGTTAATATCCCGGGTGCCAATTCCGCTAATCTCTCTCGCCTTGATCAACAGGGTATAGATGAGAAAGTGAAGAAATACTATCGCCACATGTTGGCTTTGAGCCAGGTCTCGGCGGCAGTCGGCGGGTCAAGCGATCTCTCTAACGTCCTCCAAGTTGCGCTGGATGCTGTGTTTGAGATCATGTACGGATATGCGGGGGGGATTCTCCTTGTAGACCAGCGAACTCAAACGCTTTCTGATAACTTAAAGCTATCTCGAGGTTATGTGAGAGGCTATGTCGGGGATGCGCAACTGAAGTTTGGAGAGGCTATTGCCAGGGGTGTAGTTCAAAGCGGGAAGCCTGTTCTAATCGATGCTGTTCCTGAAGGGGCTGGCCCGACCTCAGCCATCGCTCATCTCGGCATGAACATACAATTATTTAAGGCCTTTGTAAGCATTCCGCTGCAAGCTAAAGGAAATGTCCTCGGAGTGCTGAACGTATTGAGTTATTCGCCGCATCGCTTTACTGAGGATGATATGAAATTGTTCCAGGCTATCGCTGACCTTGTCGGCGTGGCCATCGAGCAGGCGGATTTATACGCTCGGCTGAGGCAGGATAAGAAACACTACCAGAGTCTCGCGCTTTACATGCTGGCGGCCCAGGAAGAAGAGAGAAGGCGAATCGCCAGGGAGTTGCATGATGAAACCAGCCAGGCACTGTCCGCGCTGGCGTTTAACCAGCAGGCGCTGATGGAAATGTCAGAAATGTCGAACGGTATGGACGAGACATTTAAGAATCAGTTAAAGAGGACTCAGTCACTGGTAGTCCAGATAAATACAGAAATTAACCGGATTATTTACGACTTACGCCCGACACTCCTTGATACACTGGGCCTGGTTGCTGCTATCCGCCAGTATGCTGAAGATATATTGGAACCGCTGGGTATTAAAGTGGCCGTGCAGTGCAAAGGGGATAGCCGCCCTCTGCTCGCGGAGATCGAAGTGGGGCTTTTCCGTGTAGCTCAGGGGATCATAGGCAATGTCGCCAAACATTCAAAGGCCACGGCCGTGTTAGTAGTGATGCACTATTCGGATGATAGTGTAGCGATGAGTATTGAGGATAACGGTAAGGGGTTTGATGTCGCGAAATTGGCGATAGCGGACACCAGGGGGCGCGGCAGCAGATTGCTGGGCATGAAGGAGAGGGTGAAGCTGATGGGGGCAAGCTATTCGGTGGAGTCGCAGGAGGGGAAGGGTACCTGTGTTACTGTGAAAATACCGTTGGCCTGGAGTAATGAAGATGCAGAAGATAAAAGTATTGATAGTTGATGACCATGCCATCATGCGGGATGGAATTCGCGCCTTGCTGGCGCTTACTGCAGATATCGAGGTGGTTGGTGAGGCGGCTAATGGCAGGGAAGCGCTGGAGATGGTTAAACAGCTTATGCCTGATATTATTCTCATGGATATAGCTATGCCCATCTTAGGCGGTATGGAGGCGACACATCGTATATGCAAGGAATATCCCCAGGCAAAGGTTCTCGCCTTAACGCAATACGATAACAAAGAATCGGTGCTCTCTATTATCGAGGCAGGGGCTTGCGGTTTTATCAGCAAGATCGCACCTTCGGAGCTTGCACCGGCTATACGTCATGTTTATATCGGCGATTTCTTTCTTTCACCGTCGGTGGCTAAGTTTGTGGTAGAGGACTATCGGTTTAAATCAGCCCAACATGACAAAGATGATCCTTATAATGAGTTGACTGATAGGGAGAAAGACGTGATCAAGCTAGTAGCAGAGGGATATTCCACACAGGAGATAGCGGATATGCTGGTGATAAGCCCCAAAACCGCCGATGGCCATAAGAGAAACGTTATGGATAAACTCGGTTTTTCTAATCGCACTGACCTTATTAAATATGCTATACGCAGAGGTATTATTGAGCTTTGATGTAAGCTGGGACATAGAGGCAGTCAACCCCCTGCTATCCCCCAATCATGGGGGAATTTTTAAAAGATTGGGGGACACCCCTAAGACCCCGGTCCTTCCGCGGAAGGACACCTCTATAGTACGGATAGTCGAATATTATCAAACCTCCTGAATGTCCCCCAGACTTTGGGAATTTTTATTAATTAGGGGACACCCCTAGAACCACGGCAGGAGAGAATCTCCTGCGCCTCTGAGATACGGGTGGTCGGATAGTTCCAACGCCCTGAATATACCCTTACTTTGGGGGACTTTAAAAATTGGAGTGATACCCCCAAACATCCGTGTCTTGCGCCTCAAACTTAATATGGGGAACGCTCGATATCCTAAAAACAGGTAAAAATCCCTTTTGATTCAAGGCATGTCATCGCCTGAAACAAGGAAATTCCGCTTTCGCCTTTTCGTCTCTTGCCTTATCTTCGGAGGCAGATCGGGTTGCCGAGTCTGCTGAAGAAGGAGGGGAAGATGGCTGAAGAGACGTTCGATGTCGTAATAGTTGGAGGGGGCAACAAGGCGCTGTTCCTTGCTATGTACCTCATCAAGTACGCTAATATGAGCGTAGGAATCTTCGAGAGAAGGCATGAGATCGGCGGATGTCTGGCGACAGAGGAAATCGCTGCGCCAGGTTTCCGCGGCAACACTCACGCCACAATCCAGCTGCCAATGTACTACACGCCACTGTGGCGTGACTTCCCGGAGATGTGGGAGTACGGCTGCAGACTGGAACAGCATCTCGTTGCAGACGGAGCTGTGTTCAAGGACAAAGAGAACTGTCTTGCCATCTACAGCGAGAAATACGACCCCGACCAGACCAGGACCGCCAAGGAGCTGGCCCGCTTCTCTGAAAGAGACGCCGAGAAATGGCTCAGGCTGAGGAAGTACTGGCTGTCCCCGGCGGCACAGGCTGTACAGATGGACATGATGTACAAGCCGGCCGAGATACGCGCCTCCGATCCCAAGGTATTCGAGAGGCAGTTGATTCAGTATCCCAGCATGATAGAGGTGGGAGACGGGGTGAACCCCGATGCCTTGATACTGGCCGCGCCTCATATCCATAACGTGCAGGAGCTCTGGGAGAGCAAAGAGATGCAGTACTGCAACTGCCGGTTCGTGCTGTCGGCAGCCATGGACCCGAACCAGCCGGGCGCCGGCGCATGGACGTTCGGATTCGCCGCGATGATGCCATCCATCTGCTTCATCCCCGGCGGGACGCACCAGGTGGCACATGCAGCCCACAAGATACTGTGCCGCGACGGAGCTAAATTCTTCCTGGGACAAGAGGTCAAGAAGTGCATCATCGAGAACGGCGAGGCCAAGGGCATCGAGCTTACAGACGGAACCAAAATCAAGGCGAGGAAATTCGTCGTGAGCACGCTCAGCCCGATGCAGCTGGCCTTCGACCTCATCGGTGAGGAATATCTTAGCTATCAGTTTAAGAACCGAATCAAGCTGATCGAGAGCGAATTCGGCTGTCTCATGTGGTACACCTTCGCCATTCATGAGGCGCCCAAGTACAAGGCGGCCGCTTTCAACCCGGATATCAACGACACATTCTGGCTGGGCCTGGCGGATAATGCCGACCCATACCATGTATGCCGTGAGGCCTACTACTCCCGCCTGGGCCTGTGGCCGCCGAAAAAGGACTGGTGCCCGACGGTGTGGAGCCACAGCCTGGTCGACCCGCTCTACGCACCGGCTGGCAAACATGTTGCTAATAACGAGCAAATAGGCCCACCGGCGCCAGCGCACACTGAGGACGAAT
>Ga0315294_10001331_pt1 | contig 26753 bp, 18 predicted proteins | sample YL17G13_40_MG_FD_203626 | JGI IMG/M metagenome (GOLD analysis project Ga0315294, IMG submission 203626) | Sediment microbial communities from Yellowstone Lake, YNP, Wyoming, USA - YL17G13_40 | ecosystem: Environmental > Aquatic > Freshwater > Lake > Sediment | place: USA: Wyoming | collected... | reverse complement strand
GTCTGGCAAGCGCAGATAGTTCTTCGCTAAATTTCTGCTTGAGGGAATCTATATCTTGGCGCAGAGAAGCTAACTGCTGGTCTCTAAAGGTTAATTCCTGATACTTGACCGAGAGCTCTTGCTCTTTTTGTCTGGCAAGCGCAGATAGTTCTTCGCTAAATTTCTGCTTGAGGGAATCGATATCTTGACGCAGAGAAACTAACTGTTCTTCTTTAAAGGTTAATTCCTGGTGCTTGGCCGAGAGCTCTTGCTCTTTCTGCCTGGCAAGCGCAGATAGTTCTCCACTAAATTTCTGCTTGAGGGAATCTATATCTTGGCGCAGAGAAACCAACTGCTGGTCTCTAAAGGTTAATTCCTGGTGCTTGGCCGAGAGCTCTTGCTCTTTCTGTTGCTGTAGTAATGTCAATTCCTGCTCTTTTTGTCTGGCAAGCGCAGATAGTTCTTCGCTAAATTTCTGCTTGAGGGAATCTATATCTTGGCGCAGAGAAGCTAACTGCTGGTCTCTAAAGGTTAATTCCTGATACTTGACCGAGAGCTCTTGCTCTTTCATCGAGATCAAGTTATTCCTGTCTTTAACTTCTTGTATCATATAATCCTTTTCAAAATTATATATTTTGCGCACAGCAACAAATAAATCAGGAGCTATCTTGTTAACTGTCTCCAGGCCATGCTCTTTCATCAATTTAGTCAAAACTCTCCCCAGCACATCGCTGATATCTCTGGTGTTATTAAAAATATGTTCATTTTTGACTGAGAAATAGTCTCTACCGGATAAAGCCTCTGCTAATTTTTCCGGCCAATGCTTGGCTATCATTAGAAGGCGATTTGTTTCTATCCAACGCGTAGCATTATCTTCATTGCCTATTGTGCTATGAAATTTATGGTAGATGACGCTTTTGGGACACGTGATAAGTTTCCAACCTTTCTTTCTACAACGTATGCTCATATCCACATCTTCCACAAACATATTAAAATCTTCATCTAAAAGGCCCACGCTCTTCAAACATTTTCTCCTGTATAATACTGAAGACCCGCAGATGCTCGCAACTTCATCTTTTATATTATATTTCTTCCCGTCTTTGTCACCGAAACCAATATCCCCCCAATAGAAATTTGGATACTCCTGATGCCCGACGCTCTGGATAGAGCCGCCTGTAAATAGTATCTTGCTACCAACAGCACCTATAGATATATCCTCCTGAGCAGCCCGTACCAACTCAATCAGCCAATCTTTATCCACTTTTACATCATTATTAATTAAAGCGACGTGCTCGCCTTTGGATTTTTTGATGCCCAGATTGTTAGCCTTGGCGTAATTATTTTCGCTATTTTTGATTATTTTTACGACGGAAAATTTTTTGCGGGCGTATTCCAATGAGCCGTCGGTTGAACCGTTGTCTACCATAAAAATTTCCAGTTTGTTTCTGGGATAATTCAAATTTAGCAAAGACTTGAAGCAGCCATTTAAAAAGCGCTTTCCGTTATAATTTACTGTAATTATGCTGACAAGCGGTAAATTATTTTTCATTTTAGGCAATCTCTTCCTACTAATTCTTCACCTATATTTTATTGGTAAACATTTTATTGTCAAGCATTCCCTGTTGATATCTCTTTAATCTAATATAGAATCTTCTATTGCCTGCCAATTTTTTTTCGCAGAAGTAATATTTAGCACTTTGCGCAATGCCTTTTTATTCATTTCTTTTAAATCCACTTGCCCAGAAAACACTTTTATAAGGGCACTTAAAAATTCTTCGGTTGTATTGGCAATAAATGCCTCTTTCCCATGCCCTAACTCCAATCCCTCATTCCCAATAGTTGTAGTTATAACAGGTATACCACTACATATAGCATGGCAAATTTTGCCTTTAATTCCCGAGCCATGCTTAATAGAGGCCAGCATAATCCTTGATTTCTTATAGTATTCATACAACTCAGGAACAAAACCAGTAACTATTGTATTTTTGCCATCGTGAAGAGACATCATTTGTACCGAAGGACTATCTCCCAGAATATAATAAACAAAGGGTATATCTATCCTCTCGCGTAATTTCCGGCATATTTCATATCCCCAAATAGCCGCACCCTCATTAGGAGGATGCTTGAATCCGCCGATAAAAATAATGCCGGAATTTTTATTGGGGTTCGTAACATATTTTTTGTATTTCCGGTGGATATTAGAAACAATTTTTATTTTACAATCCGGAATCTCTTTAAGGACTGCATTCTTATCGGTTTCGGTAACAGCCCATACAATATCAGCATTGCGATAAACCAGCTTTTCTTTATTTTTTTCAGATTCTAAAGGAAAATTACTCACTTCCCCTGCTTTTGTCCCCCGTGCATATCTCACCCAATGAACATCAACGGAATCAACGATGATTTTTGCGTGCGGGAAAATACTTCTGAAAATATCTATATAACGGATGGCAAGATTATACCAGGCGATTATACAAATACTATATTGCTCATTTTTAAAACCTATAAAAAAATCATAAGGGTTATTAAAATATTTAAATCCGAGGTGCTTAATATCTTTATAATATTTTTTATCGTCATCGGCAATCAAAAGATTTTCTACTAATAGTGTTACCTTATATTTATGCGCTTTGAATAGTTTTAAAATTTCGAATAATCGATTTTCACCGCTACTTTTGTCATATCGTGGTAAATTAGGCAGAACAAATAAGATACTTGTTCCTTTCTTGCTATTGATGCCGCCTAACGAATGACCGCTGCTTTGTTTATCGCAAAGACTTTCAGGCAGTTGGAAATGCAATGTGTCAGAGGCTATGCCTAAATCATCAAACCAAAAACAATGTTCTTTTAATATGTTGATTTTCAATAAGCACTTTCCCGCAGGAAACTTCACAGTACTAATAACTGAATTGAAATCAACGTATTCTCCGGGTTGGATACAGCGGTTATTGAAATAACACCGTCCTTCGTAAACTGGAGAAAAATAATCGTTATCGCTATAAATTCTAATTCCTATTCTAAATTCCTTATCTTCCGGCTCAAGCTGGTTATCCCAAGGTTTACCGCCTGTATTTCTTACCCTTCCCTTTATTGCTAACAACGCCGTATCTCTTATAAAGAGAGGTAAAAGAAAAAATTCTCTGGAAAATCCTTGTGCGCTCTGCATAAGATTACAACTGATTTTACGAGGAGCTACGAACTCTACTATAAATTTCTTCTATTTCTTTGGCATTTTCGCTTATATCTTTTACCTGAGAATTATATGCCCCCAAGAGCTCAATTTTAGATGGATTATCAATAAGGTATTGTAATTTCTTCCGCAAATCATTAACATCTGAAGGATTAAATAACAGGCCGTTTTTGCCATCTTCTATCAACTCTGGTATGCCGCCGATTCTTGAGGCAAGCACCGGCGTCTTTGCCAAAAGCGCTTCCTGTATTACAAGCGGGGCATTTTCAAGCCATATTGAAGGAACAACCAGCACATCAAACTGCGCAAAAACCTCTGCGATTTTGGCGTTGTCAAACTCACCCCTAAACTTTATTCGTGAATCAGCCGCAGCGTTCTTTTTGAGCAAAGCACAATATCCTTCATATCCGGCATAGGGATAGGGTTTGCCAAAAATAAGGAGTTCTGCATTTTTGTTCGGGATTCTCCTGAACGCCTCAATGAGCATATCCACCCCTTTCATAGGCAGTAGGATACCGATAAAAGCAAACTTTATGACCCCGGATTTTGCTTTTTCCAGCCTCTTAAAATTATCGTGGTCTATCCCGTATGGTGAATACAGGATTTTTTCACGGGGAATGCCGAACGCTATGAATTTTTCTTTCAGAAATTGGGAGGGGCTGACGAATACATCTACCTGCCCAGAAATCTCTTTGGCATATGCATCTCTTTCCTGCAGCATGCGCTCAAAATCCCCTTCATCAAAACCCGCCAACCCCAGATAACTCTTTTTTACCGTATGTAAAATTATATTGGGCACTCTTTTTCTTAAAAAATTATAGTAGCGCATGGAGTTGCCTTTTATGCTTAACTGCGAACGAAGGCAAGCCTTGCAGTTCTGAAAATCTGGGGTAGCGCAGAGCGTAAGGTCATCGCGAATAAGCTGGCCCTTGTGGCAAAAAATCCAGTAGTCATGTAAGGTAAAAACAACCGGGATATTCCTTTTTTTTACTTCTTTGATGATACCAAAGGAAAGAAACAATAGGTGGTGGATATGCACAATATCAGGCTTAACCTTATCCAAGAGGTCAGCGAAGATTTTGTCGATATGCTTATTATCGTAGGTCTCCCGAAATGAACGGCACTGGTTAAACGTTTGATTAACGGCAAAGGTTTTAAGGCCTTGGAAATCATTGTATTCAACACTGTATTCTCTTTTCTTAAAATTCCTGATTCTGAAAAATACCGATACCTCATGCCGTCTCGCTAATTCCTTTGAGAGCGAATACGCATATACCTCGGTTCCGGCTTTAGTGTAGGGAATAAAACTATGCACTACTTGGAGTATTTTCATCGTCAAGATTCTATCCAGCTGTTCAGAAAATTTTTACTCTGACGCAAAAAATGTGCCCAATTACTGAAAACCATTTTAGGTAAAACTCTTCTAGTTAGATATAATGGTCTAAGATAAAATGATAAAAAAGCTTGTTTGCGCGCCTTAGCTAGATCCTTAGCGCTTAACCCCGGAGTATTGACAACGGCTTGATTTAACTCAAACCTGCTCCAATCATCTGTAATCAGCCATCCATTTTCTTCTGATAATGAATAGAGCTCTGTTCCCGGAAAAGGAATGGCGCAGTAAAATTGCGCAAAGTCTGGATTAATTTTTTTTACAAAGTTAAGCGTAATCTTAATAGTAGATTTAGTCTCTCCCGGTAAACCGAATATAACATGTGCCAAAGTCTGTATTTTTGCCTGATGCGTCCATTTAAAGGCATCTTCAATTTGCTTAAGAGTTATAGCCTTTTTCGCCTTATCTAATATCGCTTGAACTCCAGACTCTACTCCATAAGAAATACCGCTACAGCCGGCTTCTTTCATTTCTTTCAATAAAACTTCATCTACTTTATCTACTCTAGAATTACACATCCAGTTAAATTTAAGATTTCGTTTTTTAATCTCATCGCAAATCTCTAAAATATTGCTCCTAACCAAAGTAAACGTATCAGACCACATCACAATATCCTTAATGTTAAATTTGTGTATAACCTCTACTGCTTCATCCGCGATACCCTTAGAGTTTCGTAACCTTATTTTATTGCCATAATATTGCCTTGCCGTGCAAAAAATGCATTCATAAGGGCATCCCCTTGAGCTAATAATTAATGTATATGGCCGGTTAATCAATGGCAATATATAATTTTTATTCTTAACCAGATGCCTGGCAGGAAAAGGCAATTTATCTAAATCTTCCATGAAACTTATCCTCGGATTATGAATTATCTTGCCGTCATCTTTAAAAGAAACGGCCTCAATCTCTTTTAAGCTTGATTTTTTTTCTATGGCCTTAGCCAGTTTCAAGCAGGTTAACTCTGGCTCCCCTATTATCGTAGAGTCTAAAAGGCTTTCTTTCAGCACAATCTCAGGGAGGACTGAAACATGGACTCCTATTGCAGTGATATGGCAAGAAGTGATATCCCTAATTAATTTAACTATCTCTAAGTCACTATAATAAGTAGCGGTTGAAATATTTATTATAATAAGCGCCGGAGCAAAGGCATTAATTTCTCTTTTTATATCAGCAAAATCTAGTTCTTCGCTAATACAGTCAAGTATCTTTACCTCAAATTTCTCCCTTTCCATTAGCCCAGCAATCGAAAGAAGAGAAATCGGAGGCATCGTATATTGAAAAGAAGAAAGCCTTTGCTCGCACCTACCTTCTCTTATATATTTAATTTTATTAGCAGCTGGGGGGTTTATAATTAAAATTTGCATAAAAAGCCTCAATGTTTTTTATTGAACCTAACTTTTAGACAAACAAATGTACATAGTGCAATGTTCAAAATACAATCCAAAAAATTTGGACCTCCGCTTCTATCTCCACTTCTATAATAAGGAACTTCTATTGTGCAAACATTATTTATCTTATAATTTAAAAGTGCGGTAATCATGGCTATTTCTTGCGCATTTGTATACCGATACCCTACATAATATTTCATAATCTCAGGAACAATGCGGGCTTTTAGCACTCTAAATCCACATTCAACATCTTTGTATTTATATCCGCATAAAAAACTGTTATATATACTTAACAGCCTATTGCCTAGCCTTCTATAGAGAGGATAATTAGAAAAGTCTCTTCTTGCCAAGACAATATCCAGTCCGGACTCTTTTAGTAGATTTATCATCCCACGAACATATTTTGGGTTGTGTTGCCCGTCTGCATCCATATTTACTACAACATCTTCCTCATTTATCATGTTTTCTTTTAAAAGCTTTATTATAAATAAAAAACCTCTTCGCATGGCGTTAGCCATACCTTCGTTAGATACTGAAGCTAAATAATAAAAATTTTTTTTATTATTGCCCCATTTGAATATCTTTTTTTCCGAAGAATCTGTCGACCCATCATTAACAATAATAAAAATATCTATTTCATTTTCTAATGCCCCCAAGACATTTTCGATATGCTTTCCTTCATTAAAGACAGGGATTACCAGAATCCGCTTCATCTCTATTGTGCTTTTAGATATGCCTATAAACTATAATATCACCGACTTTATAAATAATTTTAAAATCTTCTGGATGGCTATCTATAAATATCTTTGCTTGTTTAAATTTATTTATAAAATAAGGATAAGGCGATGCGAACTGATCTTTATATATTACATATTGATACCTGTTATCTGACATAAATGAAAGAAGATCTCCGCCATGTGCAATAAGGATGGAAAAATTCAACTTTGCTTTATTTGCATAATAGCCTAATGTATTTGCATTGTACGTGCAATGGTCTGACAAAAGCAAAATTCTACAAATATCATTGCTCAGTTTAACATCATTTCTAATTGCATAAAATATATCATCAATATGAGATTTGATATTCTGCGGATAGCTGCGACTACATCCAATCCTATTTGAATCAAAAAAAACAATATTTTTATATACCAATCTTTTATTGATAAATTGTGATAATAAAGGAACGTTAAACGAATATGCAAAAAATTGAAGTAAACCTAAAATTGCTGTTACTATTATCAGCGAAAATTTCAATGATTTATTGTGGATTAAATAAATTCCGCATCCAGTGATTATTGCTACGGCTGGAGCGAGAGGAAGTAAATATCTTTCATCATTCGTTTGGGAAAAAGTGAAGAACAAAAGTGGAAATAAAATCCAAGCGGAAAACATAACTTTTAAAGTAGTGTGCCCTTTCCTTTTAAAGAAAAAAATGCACGAGATTAAAAATAAGACTGTAAATATAAAAGATATCCCATAATTCATAAGCGCGCGCGGATAGAGAAGCAATGAGTTTAAGCCAAGCAAATTTCCCCGCGCACCCATAGATATCTTGTTATATCCACACTGAAGCACCAAAAAAATTGTATTCTTTAAATTAGGCAAATACCAAATCGCTGTTAAAACTAGAGCCGCAAGCAAACAAGATAAAAAATTCCGCCAAACTCTATATGACGGCACTAGTTGTATTTTGGTTACGCTGTTATTTTTTTTAAATATAGCTGAAAATATGGGCGATTTACATATTACATAAACTAGGGGGCCGACCAAAAAATTAATATAAACGATCTTAATAAGCATCCCTATACCTAAAACAATACCTAACAAAAACGAAAATTTAAAACTTTTGAAATAGTCGCACTTTAAAAGTAATAGTATACTTACCGTTACGGCTGACAAAAGGCAAATATCAATCATAAATTGCCGAGAAAGCCCAAAAACAAAAGGGAACATAAAAAGCAAAAAACAACACATTAATGAGGCTTTGCTATTAAGATATTCTTTACAAATTTTAAATATCGCAATAAAAGCAATGGCTAAATATAAAACATTCAACATTACCGCTACATCTTCTTCCCTATAATTAAAAAAATAAATTGGTGCTGCCATAAGCATTGGCACAGGAGGGCGTATGGGATTAAAGGTTATAATCGAATTTATAAAGCCTCTAATATTTAGGCTTTTAAAGCCCTGCGCATAATGAAGCGAAGTATTCAAATAATTTGCCTGATCCCACCATACTGGTTCAGTATCAAGCGTAAGCCATATCCAATTTACAATAGCTATAAATAGTACTAACGAAATTAATCCTACTTTATACATGAGGTCAAAACAGAAAAGATAAGTTGCTAGAGTAAATAATCATAACCTATTGCGAATAAAACTATAGACTATTTCTGCAGCTTCTCGATGGCCCGTATCATTAAAATGACTTTCATCGCTGAACTTATCGGTCCTGGTTTTAAAGTAGCAATGCAAGTCTATTACTGGAATATTGCGTTCTTTGGCAATTTCTAGAGTTAACTCATTATAACGAGGCGCATAGTTTTTCCACCAGAATTCATTAGGGGATTCTCCGATAAATGGCCGCGTAAGTAGAATTACTTTAATATGGTGCTTTTTAGCTAAAAATATCATTTTATTTAAATAATACTTGTATTCGTTTAAGCTTACCCGGTGACAAAGTATTCCAGATTTTTTAGCTTTTGACAATAAGATTTTATCTTGAATTTTAAAAAGCATTTGAAAGGTTTTAATTTTTGATAGTACTGAGGAAAATAATTTTTGCTAGCAATATAATCTTTATCTGCAATAAGCACATTATGCGCGTCATTCGAACAACAACTTATTAATACCATATCTGGCTTGTATCTAAGCGAATCCTCCAGCCTCCTTAAACACTGCAACGATGAATACCCCCCCCAGACAGCTGCATTTATCATATGTATCATTCTTTAATAGCAAATGGGTGTATTCCACCCAACTAAGACTTTTACCATCACTAGGCCCTAAAGTGTTGGAATCGCCAAAGACAAATATATAGTAGTTTCCCAGTCTCTCTTTCTTATTTATAGCTACAATATCCCCACGAAAGCTTTGGGCATTAAATAATGACCGGTTATTTACGGGCCTCCAAATAAGACGGGGATCAAATTCAAAATACTCTAGCTGTTGCAAATGCACCTGCCTATGGTCGCCTTTTACACCGGAAATTTGTTGCTCTTTACCAAAAGATTCAATCTCAATGGAACATAAGAAAAATTGATTGCTCTTAAATATGTTTCGCAAATTAAAAAAAATAATGCAATGCTTAAGATAATGATGGATATATAAACTATTTGTTTATTTTTATAGCGATAGGAATTAATCTGATTATTGAACCACATTAATCAACTACCCTGCGGCAATATACTGAAAGTTATTTTTTAAAACACCTCTTTATTAACCTTACCAAAGGTAATAGCTTCATCATTTAGAACTCTTGCCTAAAACTCGCAACCTTAACCTTGTCGGTTCAATGCCCTTGTCTTCAAACCAGAATTCGCTTTCTTTTACCACATCAACTTTTAGAGTGTACGACCCAACGGGTATCGTTTCCGTATCTATCCTTATATCAAAATCAAAAGCTTCTCTGGGCGAAATCTCAATTTTTGGCAAAGGCGTCCTGTATTCTTTTAAAGTCCGTGCTTCATTTCCAAAAGGCATTAACCTCGCCCCGACTTTAAATGAAAGCAATTCATCCATTCCTATGTTTGACCAAATACTATTACCAGTATTCTTAATACTGCCCCTTAAGATTACTGCTTTTCCCTCTTCAACTTCAAGGTTATCGCTGTCAATTTTGATCTTGTAAGTAAAGTTATTGAAATCAACAATGCAGTTTTTTAACTTTTGTCCGGTAAATTTTTCAAAAAACTCTACTTCTTTTTTATCATATTTGGCAGGGAAACCGTCAATATCTCTACCAGTCCAATCAATTAAAAGGAAATCTAATCCGTGTTCGTCGCACCATTTTTTATAGTCGGGGGCAAGGAAAAGCTGCAATGGATAACCTACTAAGCTAATCAGAACATAAAAACCGTGTTTCTTTAAATAAAGCACTGAGCTAAAAAAGAACTCCCGGTTGAATCCCATGGCAGAGGGATGGAGACTTGCTGTAATGCAACGTATACCAGTGTGGCTGCCGGACCGTATCCCGCTTCTTACTAAACCCATTATATTAGTATCGATGCTGAGATTGGTGACGATATCCACGGAAAACTTCTCACTAATTAAAGCGACAATTGGCACAGTTGCCTTTGATAAAAGCGGCTCGCCGCCGGATATACTTATAAAGCCACAAGCGTAGTTATTATAGATGGTATTCCAAATACTAAACCATTCTTCCAAAGAAAGCTCTGTTTGTGAAATAACATTGTTTTCTTTGTACTTTATATTTTTATCAATACCGCAATACTTACATCTATAATTGCAGAAAAAAGTAGGAAGCCAAATTATATGCACTTTTTCTTTCAGCGGTGCTTCAAGTTTCTGTTCAGCAAAAGATTTTCCTTCTTCAGGCAGATAAAGCTCGCAACGCGCCTTAATTATTTCATTTTTCTTCCCGTCTTCCACAAGCCATTTTGTCGCCCAATCAATATCACAATCTGAATCACAACGGTCGTACTGACAGGGCAGGCATTCCTGCAGGGGTTTCCATCCATCCTTAACATTAAAGATTGGGCTGGCCCTATAGTTATAATCGGACATACAGCGGTAGACATCGCCGTTAGGGCAAATTACCATATGGCTGATACCGGCTGAGCAAAATATTTTTTTCATTTATACTCCATTGTTTCAAAGATCTTCACATAGAAACAATAAACTTTAACCTTAGGGGCTGGGCACCTTTATCTTCTAACCAGAATTCTTGCTCTTTAACAATGTCTACCTTTAAAAGGTAAATTCCGCTCTTTAAGCCGTTGGTATCCAGTGTTATATTGAAGTTGTCTAAATCTCTGGGAGCGAACGTTTCTCTTTTTAACTGCGCGCGAAACTCCTTTAGTGTATCTACCTCGTTTCCATAATAAAAAACCCTGGCTCCCACCTTAAACTGTCTTTCCGCAGGAACGCCAGTATTCGACCAAGTTGCGTTTCCTGTATTTTGAATTTCAACCCTTAAGTCAACATTACCGCCTTTTTTAAGCCGGACTGAACTAAAATTAGCATGGATTACATAATCAAAGTTCAGAAATTTGTCTCCGTAATTTCTTAACGGCATGATGCCCTGTAATTCACGTAGGCATTCTCTTTCTTCTTTGGTATATTGAGCCTTAGAACCAAAACTATCTCCTCCTCGCCATTCGGTAATAATAAAGAATATCCCGTGCTCATCGCACCATCTTTTATATTCGTTAGCCATAAAAAGCTGCGGTGGATAGGCCACAAAATTTACCCCTACCGGATAACCATGGTTTTTAAGATATAAGAGCGAGCCAAAAAATAAATCTTGGTTAAAACCCTTTGCTATAGGATGTGGGCTACCTGTAATATTCCAAATACCTTTTTCTCCGTCCCAAGGCCTAATCCTATTTCTAACTAAACTCATCACATTAGTTTCTGCGCTTAAATTGGTGGTGATATCAATTGCAGATTTTTCCGAAATCATACTAGCGATCGGCACCGTGGCACTGGAAAGTAAGGGCTCGCCCCCAGAAATAGTTACAAAACAGTATTCATGGCTGCCATAAATTTCATTCCATACGCTAAGCCACTCTTTGAGAGTAAGCATCGGCTGGGCAGAAAGGCATTCTCCGAAGTAGCTGTCTTGGTTACCTGTGCCGCAATACCTGCATTTATAATTACAGGCAAAGGTGGGAAACCAATTAATATGGATTACCTTCTTTAGTGGGTCTTCTATTTTCTGATTTGTGAAATAACATCCCCCCCACTCTAAGAAGGTTCCGCAATGTGGCTTTACTATCGTTAAATCCTCCCCTTCGTAAATCCACTTCATACTCCAATCAAAGTCACAATAAGCATCGCAGCTGTCGTACCTGCAAGGTAAACATTCCTGTAGAGGCTTCCATCCATCCTTAACATTAAAGATTGGGCTGGCCCTATAGTTATAATCGGACATACAGCGGTAGACATCGCCGTTAGGGCAAATTACCATATGGCTGATACCGGCTGAGCAAAATATTTTTTTATTGCCTATTGGCACAAAGCTTCTCCTTTAGCCCTAGAGAAATTATGTCTTCATATTCATTAATCATGGTCCTAACCTTTTCTATTAGATTATTTTCCTCTGCACTTTTAACACAGACCAAGCTCATAGCACATATTTTATCGGGGCGCTCAATAACCTCTCTAATTTTTTCTGCAAAAGATTCTGGGTTATTAACTCTAAAAAGTAAGCCGTTACAACCATCCTTAATAATCTCAGGAATAGCACCAAAGTCAGGGGCAATAACTGGAATACCACATGCCATTGCTTCCTGAATTACGAGGGGTGAATTTTCCGGCCATCTCGAAGGTGCTACCAACACGTCTATCAATTTATAAATATTTTGAGTTTTATCGTGAGGAACTTTACCCAAAAATCTTACAAAATCCATTTCTTTCGCCATGCTTTTACAATATGATAGATATGGCTCTTCTCCGGTTCCCACTATTAAAACAGAAATTTTATCTTTTTCGCCCTTATCCAAAAATAACAGGGCCTCCAAAAAAATATCCAATCCTTTATGCCAGATAATCTGACCCATAAAACCAAACCTGATTTTCTTGTTATTTACTTTTACCCTCGCTTTAAAACGCGATAAATTTATTCCATATCTAATTATCCTGAATTTCTCACGCGGCAACCCTCTCTCGATAAATCTTTCAGCCAGATACCAACTTGGTGAAATCAAAAGGTCAATTTTTTTATAATATTCCAGACACCTTTGATTGCGTTCGCAATTCGATATGCTTGTGCTACTTTCTAAAATGAGCTGGTCTTTACAATCAACACATTTACCATCTTTTATTATACATACATTGCCTTTCTCGTTCAAAAGTAGATTTTTAGGACATATTCCCCAGTAATCATGGAGCGTCATAACAGTCGGCATATTCATTTCGCGGCAGTCCTCAATCATCCCCAATGATAATCCGTATATATTGTGAAAATGAACTACCTCAGGGGCATAGCTATAAAGTTCTTCCCTAAACTTCTCGCGCAATTCATCTTTATCAAAATTTATATATTTCTCGTGATAGAAATCTATCCCATGTAAGTTAACACGGATGGTCTCAAAACTGGCATTTTCATGTGTAATTTTAAAACGCCTTTCTGAATCGTTAATCTTGCCCGCAAAAATTTTTACATTCCAGCCAAGATTCCTCAACATCTTACTCTGTTCATAAGCGGCGATTTCAGAACCTCCTATATAATGTGGCGGGAATAATTGGCTTACAACAAGAATTCTCCTCTTATTATGTCTAATATTATTAAAAATATTTGCAACTTTTCCGTAGACTTTTTCAATACTATACTGATTAACTACTTTTTCTCTACCTTTAGCGCCCATTTCAGACGCAAGTTTTTCATCAAATAAGATTTTTTTTATCTTATCCTTTAAATCAGCTGTGTTTCCATATTCTGCACATAACCCTGCGTCACCAATAACATCCGGCACGGCTCCTCGATTTATGCCCACTACTGGCTTTCCATACTTCCAAGCCTCTAGGAAAACAATCCCAAAAGCCTCGAATTCAGAAGGAAGAACCAAGACATCTGATAACTGCAATAAGGTCTCTTTTTCTTCTTCGGAGACTACGCCGAAATTAATAATATGCAAGCGTCCTGATTTATTAACCGTTGGGTATATTCTATTGAAATCCGGGGTATCAGGACCAATCAAAAACAGATATAAATCAATTCCGGTCTCACCGGTGAGTCTATTCAAGACATCAATTAAGACAAAAACTCCCTTATAAACTTCTTTTCTGCCTATGAAAATTATCTTTTTAGAATTATCCTTGATTTTATATTCTCTGAATAACTCCGCCTTGAAATTTTTCAAAAAATAATCCTCTTTTAGTTGTTCTAGGTTCACTGCGTTCCCAGAGACGAAAATTTTTTCGGTGCTGATATTTTTGTTTATAAGATATTTTTTTTCGTGTTCGCTTACCGCGATAACCGCATCACAGGCATTCAGCATCTTAAAAAAAATTTTTCTCTCAAATTGAAGGTGGCCGGGGTGAAAATGCGGAACAGCAAAAATAACTTTTCTATATAATTTAGCGAACAAAAACCCAACTAGATTATGAAAGTATGGCAGGGTATGTATTACTACAATATCGCAATTCCTTATTTCCCTAATTAGATTCTTGTACATTTCTAAAGAGTTAGGACTCGTAATAAAAATATCTCCCAGTTGTGTTTTATTGAGTTTCAATTTAGTAAGCAAGAAACTAATAATCTTTGCGCTCGGTGAGTTCGACCATAGCTTCCATAATTCATACCTTTTAATAAAAACACCCTTGTCATAATCTTCTTCGCCGAGTTTTATAAATTCTTCTCCTATGAAATTCTTATCAAATGCCTCGCCTACATTATACATATTTATAGTTGCCACTTTTGTAACTATGCCTTTTGCTACTAAAAATAAACAAAACTTTTCACACCAACTTTCCGAACCACCAATGGCTGGCGGATAGCGGGGAATTATATTTAAAACCTTCATCGTTTTAAACTTTGTAAAATTGTTAAACAATGCAACATTTCATCTTCTGTTTTATTGATGCGCGCGACAAGCTGATATAAATCATCGTCAAGTTTTGGACCACACCAGGCGTGTTTTAATGCTATCTCTTTGCCATCCACAAAAAAGCTACCCGCATTTTCCCAGTCATAGATAAATTTGATATTCATCGCGCTCATCGGTCTTATTAATACATCTATAGCAAATCCTGAATAGTGTCTCTGGGGATGTGATGGGTCTCGATATGGCCATACATCTATTATAAAAAGGATTTTTTCTTCTTTAAAACTTTTATTAAAAAGTTTAGCCATATATTCATTTTTTTGTCTATACCTTGCTATTGGCTGTGTCGCATAAAATTGGGCTACACAGACGCTTGTCTCTTTTGGCTTAGTTTTATTGACCAAAATGAACATTGGGTTTAAGAATCTTTTTAATGCCTTTTTTACTCTTTTTATAAAAGAAAAGAGCGGCCACACAATAGGTCGGACAATAAATCTATAAGTATCGGAGCTAAAAATCTCAGCAATCTCGCGAGATTTTTGCTCGATAAGCGCATCCTTGGTTCTTATCTGTTCATCTTTCATTCGTAGAGCCTCAACATGCGCTTTAAGCTTTTCCTCGCGAATGCCAATTTCAGCATTCAGATTATTGGTATGCCGTAAATAATTTGCTATTTCTGTTTCTTTAATATTTAGTGCGGTTTCTTTACTGGCAAGTTGTTCTTTAATTTTACTCATGCGTTCTTCATATACACGTATAGCTATCAGAAGCTCGCCTACCTGACCCTGCTCAGCCGCTAGTTCTTTATGTGCGTTTTGTAACTGTTCGCTTCTGGCTACAATCTCCTTGTTGAGCGCAGTAATCTCACTGTCCTTGGCACCTAATTGTTGGAACAAATTGTGCACATGCTGGGCCTGTCCGACTATCTCCGCCTGCTTCTGATTGAGCTGTTCGTCTTTAGCTCCTAGCTGTTGACGTAACTCATTAATCTGCTGAGTGAGGGCATTCGACTGTGTTTGCGTAGCATTGAGCTGCTCGTCTTTAGCTCCCAGCTGTTGACGTAACTCATTGATCTGCTGAGTGAGGGCATTCGACTGTGTTTGCGTAGCATTGAGCTGCTCGTCTTTAGCTCCCAGCTGTTGACGTAACTCATTGATCTGCTGAGTGAGGGCATTCGACTGTGTTTGCGTAGCATTGAGCTGCTCGTCTTTATTAGAAAGTAACCGATTCAGCTCAGCGATTTTTGTCTCTGATTCAATGCGCCAGCAGTGCTTACCGTAATCTTCGATCTTTTGAATACTCTCATCTATCCTTAAGAAAAGCTCTTTGGCTTTCTGAGGGCCGTAAAGCTTGATAAGTTTACGAAAAACCTCAAGCACAATAGCGTTAAAATAGACCGGGCCCAAGCGCAATATCTCGCCGTGGCCAAAAATTGCCTCGGGCAATCGCTCAGGAAAATTTTTGGCAACAAAAAGCAGTCGGTTCTTTTCAATAAAATATTTTTTCTCATCTATATCTTGCGCTGTGCCATGTAATCTATGATATATTATGCTGCTTGGCACATAGTAAATTTTCCATTTCTTATTTTTAAGACGGAATGATATATCCACATCTTCCATATACATCCCGAAATCTTCATCGAAAAGGCCCACACCTTCAAGCGCTACCCTACGATATAAAGCAGAACAATTAGATACGCTTTGCACTTCTTGAATTTGATTATATTGAGGCGAATCCTCTTCTAATATACCTTTATCTCCCCAGTAATAATAAGGAAACTCTAAATGCCCGACACTTTGAATCCTGCCATCTTCAAAAAGTATCTTACTGCCCACAGCCCCAATTTTTCTATCCGTACTAATTACTTTTACTAATTCAATTAGCCAATTCTTATCGACCCTGGTATCATTATTGACTAAAACCGCGTATTCGCCTTTGGATTTACTTATGGCTAAATTATTAGCCATGCAGTAATTGTTGACATTGTTTTCTATAACATTGACTCTCGGGTAGTTCTCCTTAACAAACTCAATAGAACCGTCCTGCGAACAATTATCCACCATAAAAATTTCTAATCTATCTTTTGGATAATTAAGCTTGAACAAGGAGCCAAGGCAATCCTTTAATAGATGCTTTCCGTTATAATTAACGGTCACAATGCTTACTAAAGGGCGCTTCTTATACATATGCATACCTCTTCAATTTAAATTTTAAAATTCCATCTCCACTTATGCTCCAGATATATAGTGCCGTGGTCTTGGCGGTCAAAAAGCATTTTAAAAGCATAAATGCCGTGCTCATAGACGAGGAATTCTTTGAGCAAGTTATCCCAAATCCCGACGGAAACTCGATAATCACCGGGTAATAAGGGAAGCTTAGGAAAGAATATGCTGAAATCCTTATTTTCACCCAGCAAGGTGGTTATCCCCTGACAATAAATCCCGTCATCCCTGTATATACCGACCCATAAATAAGGGTCTTTATTACAGCCATTGAGCGGGGAAAAATTAATACTTAACTTTACGGGTTCATTTGTCATAAATGTGTTTTTTTCTTCTCCAAGCCTATTTAATAATTTTATTGAGTCTATATTTATTACTTTGGCTTCGCTGCGCTGCTCCCATTTATTCTCTAAAAGAGTTAAATCCGGGGTGCATTTAAAACCTTCTGGCGCAAACTTAAAAGGCATATTCAAGAGCGCATTTGTGCCCTTGCTGCCTTTTATGGTTAATTCATAATACCCTGCATGGTAATCAAAGGCTATTGCTTCATTTTTGTCCCAGATAGCGACGGAAATGCGGTAAACGCCCGGCGCCAGCAATGCCCGCTTTAAGCGCAGCTCAAACCAACCTTTGCCCTTTTTTAATCCGGGAATTTCTCTGCCATCAAATTCAGTATTCGGGCCGTAACAATACACGCCGTCATCGCGGAATATTGCCACGCCGAAGTGCGGCTCTTTTACTTCATCTCTTGCGCTAAATTTTACCTTAATGCGCAAGGACTCTTGGCTTTTTATTTTATGGCAGCGCATGCCGAATCTGTTGCGCATTTCCACCGCATCTATCATTACTTCCTTAGCGCCTAATTTCTTGCCCCAGTTCGCGAGATCATCCGCCCATTTTTTGGTATTGCTAACCAGGCTTATGGCTTTCTTTGCCGGTCCGACAAAGAATGTTTCTGAGTCCAAAATTGCGCGGTAACGGTTTGCTGCCTGCGCAGGTTCACCGCTAAAAAGCAGGCGGCCATGGTCTAAAAGAAAGACCTTATCGCAGAGGCGCTCCGCTAACTCTATGCTCTGGGTGGTTAGGATTAAGGTTTTGCCAGCGCGCCGGAAATCCATCAGCCGCTGAAAGCATTTATTCTGAAATAAGGCATCTCCTACTGCCAGCACCTCGTCGATAACTAAGACATCAAACTCTAGGTTAGCCACAATCGCAAATGCCAGGCGAAGCCGCATGCCTTGCGAATAAGTGCCCAGCGGCATATTGATAAAATCGCCCAGCTCAGAAAATTCCACTATCCCTGGAAATTTAGCCTCAAGCTCCTGGCGCGTTGCCCCCAAAATACTGCCATTTAAGAAAATATTCTCCCTTCCGGAGAGCTCGTCCTGAAATCCCACGCCTAAATTAAATAAGCCAAGCACCTTTCCTTTTAGGGAAATCTCACCTTGCGTCGGGGAGAGTACCCCGGCAATAATATTTAAAAGCGTGGTCTTTCCAGAGCCATTCCTGCCGATTATACCGGCAACCTCTCCTTGGCCGATATCCAACGTTATCTCATCCAGCGCCCAGAACCCGGCAAAGCTAGGGTCAGCCTTGCTGGGTAAAGGGTATTTCTTTTTCACCCCGACCAGCCGCACCGCCACATCTTTTGCTGTGCTACTGGATCCTTTTTCAATAAGAGAGGTAGTCGTTAATAGTTGTTCTTTGTCTTGCATAGCAATAAAACCCGGCTAAAATGACCGCCACTGCAAAGCCAATAGGCATTACCATAAGACTTAAAGGCCCGATGTAATCTCTGATGGTGGCAAAGAAACCTTTTAAGAGGGTTACCCGATAGAGATTTAATATACCGACAAAAGGGTTTAAGCTGTAAAGTCGGAATAAGAATGCTGGGAATGAATCCCTTGCCAGCCTCAGCGGGTAAAATACCGGCGTTAAATAAAACAAGAACATCAACGCTGCGTCTAAGATGTATTTTATATCCCGGTGTTTTACATAAAAAACAGAAAACATCACTGATAGCCCAATGGTGATCATTAAATGCAGGCATAAAACAGCTGGCAGAAAGATGATAAAAAGCGGCAGCCCTTTTAAGAGAACGAAGGAGGTAACTATGATTATCGCCAGCGCCGGCAAAAAGTTAAGTAGGTTTGCAAAGGCAATGGAAATAGGCAGGAGATAATGCGGAAAACTTGCCTCTTTGACTAAATTCCGATTATCCAATAAGCTCGTCGTGGAAGCAGAAAGTGATTCCTGAAAAAAATTCCAGCTAAAGACCGCGCTCATCAGATAAAGAAAGAAGGGAACATGTTCCGATTGAACTTTGAGAATCAGGGAGAAAACAACATAGAGAATAGAAACAAAGAGAAACGGCCCTAAGACTGCCCAGAAAAACCCCAGTGCCGGCCGGTAGTAACGCAGCTTTAAATTTTTCAGCACCAGCTGCCAGATCAGGGTTCGCCTGGCAAATATATCATTTAGGATAGTGAGCATAAGGCTATTTTACTACCCATTCAAGGATAGGCTACTCATCTTTACCGCAATAGGCAGGCTGAGCGCAATCGCAAAAGCAACCACAACTGCCCCCCAGAAGTTAGAAAGCTGGCTGAGCAGCACCCCGCACAAAGAAAAAAATGAACATAAAAGCAGGCTAAGAAATAAGCTTTTCTTTTTAGAATAGCCTAACCTGAGGAACCTTAACACCAGGTGGTCATTGCTTTTATTAAATATCCGGATACCTCTCTTTAGCCGCATGAGGATTAAAAATCCGCTGTCAAATAAAGGAAAACCTAAAATTAATATCGGAGACAAAAGCGCTACTTCTCTTTTTAAGGGTGCGTAGCTGATAAATAAGGCGATGGCCGCCAGCACAAAGCCTAAGAAATGGCTGCCGGAATTGCCCATATAGACCCTTGCCGGAGGCAGGTTATAAACCAGAAAAGCAGCAGTTGCTCCGATTAAAGACAGAAATAAGATGATGCAAGTAGTATTACCCTTAAAAAACGTCACTGCCAAAAACCCCAGGCTTACCACACAAGCCACCCCGCTAGCTACCCCGTCCATGATATCCAGATGGTTAAAGGCATTGGTTATCCCCAGCACCCAGATAAAGGTGAGAAAAATATTCAGGAAGGTGGGGATATAAATAATCTTTGTCCTTATCCCGAAGCATACCAAAACAGCGGTGGCAATAATCTGCACCAGGAATTTTGCCAGCACAGATAATTCCCGCCAATCGTCAAGCAAACCAAAAACCAGCATTATGCCTGAAGATAAAATAATCCCGATTATTTGCGCGGAGAGGCTGCGGTAAAAAAAGAGGGCGGCTGAGGAAACCAGGATAAAAGATAAACCTAAACCCACCCCTCCGACAAGCGGTATCTTCTGCTGGGATAAGAGGTTTCGTTTCAGGCTAAAATTTTTTAGCCCGGCAATAAGCAAGAGGCTCACTAAAAATGAGCCTAGGGTTATGAATGGATAATTCAGCCACATATATTTAATAGTGTAATCATAATTTTAACGGACTGCTATTAATTATAGCACAGATAATCCTTTAGATGCAATAGCATTAATTTATTTCTTCCGCAATATAAAGCGGCTTCTTAAAGAAGAGCAGAGAAAGATATCTCACAAAGGCAGTAGTTGGAGAGTAGCTAGCAAATACATTCCTTAAAAGATGATTATAATAATTGATGGCGAGCAAACTATCTTGGCTGCTCAAGGTGTGTCGGCTATACCTGGCCTCTTCATACTGCCTGGTAAACAAAAGGAATAATCTGTCTTTTATGCCATACCTGGCCTCGACGAACTCGGCATAAGACAGAGGCGCAAGCACGTTCTCGCTTCTTGCGCCTAAAATACCCAAAATTTCCTTTATATTATCGTAGAGGGCCTGAATAAAGTCCTGCGGGCCTCTGTCAAAAAGAAGTAAAAGCTCCTTTCTTCTTTGCCCTGCGGCCAAAGAGAGGATGAAAAAGGTTACCAGCAGGCCCAAAAGCAATAGCGCAATTAGCACATAAGCAAAAAAAACAAGCTTTACCAACACCGCCTTGGTCTTTTCTTTATATTGCAGCATTCTTAACTCTTTTTGTTTTAATCTTTCTTGGGCTAAAACCAGGCTTTGCTCTTCGGCTTCTCTTTTTCTCTCTGCGATATGCATCTGGCTTGCCGCCAAATCCTGCATCTCTGGGCCTAGCTCTATTTCGTATCTTTCTGCCTCCTCTTTCAAGGCTAAAGATTCCTCCTCTAGTTTATCCTCTTGCTCAATATACCTGATTTTCTCTAACCTATCTTCTAATTCCTGCATCTTATTTTTGGGCAGGCTTGCCTGGGCTATTTTTTCCCGCAATTGCATCTGCTCTTGAAAAAAGAGCATCTCGAATTTTAAACCCAACAGCTCCTCTAATTCTGCGATTATTTCCTTATTAAGCCACTCAGGAGTCTTCGCTCTTAACTGCGCTATATTTGTGCTTATCTGCTGAAAAGTATCCGGGCTATCCAAACCTTCGATCGACCCCAGGAGGCTGTAAAATTGCGCACTGGCTTCAGAATCAGCCTTCTGGCTTAAGGCATCCGACTTGCGGTAATAAAGCTCATAGGCCTTCCATTGTTTAAGCCTTCCACTGAGTCTATAGAGCTCATTCTTTTCCTGCTCAGCCAAGGAAACAGATTTAATCTTCTCTATTAATTGCCCTTCTTGGGAAAGAAGGTCGTGGTAAGATTCCGCCTTTAAAATATCCTTAATCCGTCTGGCGATGGAAATCCGATACGCTAAATTAAAGGGGTTCTTTTTCAGTAGCTGCGCAGCCTCCTCTTTTGTCCGGGATAAAACCAGCGCCATCTTCTTCTCCAGGTATTTCTGCATGAGATAAGTTTCCCCTTCGCCCTCACCTTTCGCCAAGCCCGGGCCCGGCGTCTTAAACAGACTAACCAGCCCTTGCTTAGCTTTCTCTACCTCCATTACATCAGGCCATTCCTTGAGCAAAGAGCTCAGCAAGGCGAGTATCTGATACTGGGTTTTAGCGCTTTGGAATTCCGGGATTAAGTTGGTAATCTGGGTTTGCAGCTTATCCTGCAGCTGGTAATATTCTTTCTCCAAAGCATCGAGCTCTACCTCTGCGCTTACCGTGGACCTTCCCGCATAAAATAACCCGCCTTTTTTCAGGCTGGGCAAAGAAAAATTAAGCATCGCCAGCCAAGATAAAGCCAGGCTCAATAGGAAGGCCCCCGCCAATAAGATATTGGCGTAGTTTAGCCTAAGGCCTTTCTCTGCCGACGGATATGCCCCAAATGCGCCGTAGAATTTTAACCTCAATACCACCACCCAAAGCCCGATATAACCAAAAATCAAAACTACTGTAAGCGGGTCGTATGCGCCAAGCAAGGTGGGGAAACTCATAAACACCGGCAGGCTGAAGCACTGGATGTAATTTAAAAATCCGGCTGCAGCGGAATTAAAACTAAAGACCGTGACTAAAATCAGCGCCCCTTTTATCCAGACCAGAATTACATCCCGGTAAATAAGCGAAGAGTTCAATAAAGAGTAGCCCAACCAGATAAAAACCCCTAACGCACCACACTCCATGAGTATCTGCATTAAGCGGGATGGCCTCTTGCGCCTCGACCAACTGAACAAAAAACCAGAGGATAATCCGGCGATGAGCAGGAAAGAGAAAAAGGCGAGGGCTTCTCTTAAGAGAATAATTGCGGCGCACAAAAGTAAATAGGTAAATAACATTTCCCGGCCCAAATACCTGTCCTTTTCGCTCATACTAACTCCTTAAGAATACCTCTTCTAGATCATCGCCTCGCGAGAAAAATATGGGATTAAATTTAAATACCCGGGATAATCTTGCCCTTGCCTCCAGTGGAGCCTGCGCTTTTTTATCCGGGTAGAGAAAGGAGCTGGAAAGTAAAATCAGAGGCAGTAAAGAAATATTTCTTTTTTCCAGCGGTAATAGCGCCGGCAGATAACTCCAGTCCTTATCCGACATTATCAGAATCAACGTGGAATCCGGGCTGATATAGCGGTTAAACTCCTCAAACATTTCGCTAAAACTTACTTTGCTTTTCGGCTGGGCCAGAGAAAGAAAACGCAGTATATCCCCTAAGTGCTCCTTGCCTTTATTAAACGGTAGGCGCACTAATTCCTGGGCGTAGGCAAAGACCTCCAGGGAAACATCCGTATTTATAAGGTATTGCGCAGTGGAGGCGGCTAAACGGATGGTGTACTCAGCAACGCTTTCCTTTCCTGCGCCAAAATTACTTTTTTCTTCCAAATCAAAGATTATGCTTGCCCGAGAAAATGTCTGGGGCTGGAACTGTTTGACTATCAGCCTATTCTTACGTGCGGTAGAAAGCCAGTGAATCCGCTTGATGGGGTCTCCTTCTTTATATTCCCTTACCCCATAAAATTCATCTTCATCGCCGCTAGACTTCTGCGCCCCAATCCCAAACCAGGGCAGAACGCCCTTAGATAATAAAGGAAAGCGAGTAATGCGAAACGTCTTGGGGGTAACATACAACTGGGAGTAAACCGGGTAAGTCTTTTTGAGGAAAAGAATACCAAAGGGGTCGAAGAAATAAACCGCCAAAGGCCCTATTTTATAACTTCCTCTCTGCGGGCAAAAACATGCGTAGCTTAAACGGGAAACGCCTCCGCGGCCTAAATACTCCACCAAGAGCCGGCTGTGCCTCTGCCCTGGCTCTGCGCAAGCAAGAGCGTCTTCCAAGACCAGGTTAAAAAACGGCAGAATGGACTTATTGGCAACTTCTGCCTCTATGCTCAAGATATCCTCTTCCTCTATTTTTGCCGGGACTTTTCTGCTTAGGGTTAATTCTGCACTGGTATATTCAACCCCTACCCAGAAAAAACTTATTAAGACAATGGATAGCAAAAGCCAAAAAAAGAAATAGAAAAACCCTATTTCCGTCCTCATCCCTATCACCAGGCTAGAGACAATGACAGTAAAAAGAAAAACCCATCTTTTGATAAAAATATTCCACATCAGCGGATTTTAAGGAATGGGCGTTTTGGAGACTAGGTCGGCAATTACCTGCTCAGCGGTCTTGCCCATAATCGAGACCTTAGGATGCAAGATGATTCTATGCTTTAACACGTAGGGCAGAAGCTTTACTACATCTTCGGGTATGACATAATCCCTACCCTCCAGAAGCGCCCAAGCGCAGCCTGCCTTCATCAGGGCAATAGATGCCCGGGGACTGGCCCCTAATTTAATCTCCTCCTTGTTACGCGTAGCTGCGACCAGCTGCACGATATACTCCAAGACATGAGAGGAAATCTCAATATGCTTTACTTTTTTCTGCAGTTCCAGAACTTCTTCCAGGCTTAAGACCGGCTGCAAGCTCTCAATGGGATGTTCTATCTTCTGGTCGGTAATAACTTTTACTTCTTCTGTTGGCGCAAGATAGCCCATATTAATTTTCATCAAGAAACGGTCAATCTGTGCCTCGGGGAGAGAATAAGTGCCTTGGTATTCTATGGGATTTTCCGTAGCCACCACCATAAAGGGAAGCGGCAGGGCAAAGGCCTTGCCATCTAAGGTAACTTTATATTCCTGCATACATTCCAGGAGCGCTGATTGCGTGCGCGGAGTGGTGCGGTTAATCTCATCTGCCAAGATGATATTTGCGAATATCGGCCCCTTCCTTAAGTCAAATTCACCGCTCTTAGGGCTATACACCAGGCCTCCGGTGACATCCGAAGGCAGCAAGTCCGGCGTAAACTGGATGCGCTTAAAATCTGCATTGATAGATTTCGCCAGGGCCAGGGCGAGCATCGTCTTACCCACGCCCGGCACATCCTCGATTAAGATATGGCCGTTAGTCAAGAGGCCGACAATTAAAAGTTTGCTGGTCTCGATTTTTCCGATGATGACCTTGGCGATATTCTCAATTAAAACCTTCAAGGCTTGGTCTTGCATTTAAGGCTCCTTTCTTCTACTTGCACAACTCCTCGTATAAAGCGCTGGTTTGTCTTGTCGTCTCTTCTTCGCTGGGGAAACCTTTCTTTAGCGCCTCTCTGGCATTAGCGCCCATTGATTTACGTAAATTTGTATCCACTAATAAAGTAATGAGTTTCTGACACATCTCCTCGATGCAGCCAGGCGCAACCAAAAATCCGGTCTTGCCTTGACTAATTACCTCAGTAATTCCGCCCGTAGAAGTAGCCACTACTGGCTTGGCCGAGGCCATAGCCTCTAATACAGCTATTGGCAGGCCCTCCCATAAAGAGGTAAGCACAAATACATCTATGGCAGATAAAACCTGGGGAATATCCCGGCGCCAGCCGGTTAAGATAACATTGTCCTTTAAATTTAATTTGTGGACTAACCTTTGCATACGCCTGCGCTGCAAGCCGTCTCCGACTAAAATAAATTTTACCTTTGGTATGGCCTGCCGGGCCAAAGAAGCCAGTCTAATAAAATCTTGCGGCGACTTCTGAGCTTTAAGACAAGCCACCATTCCCACTAATAAATCGCCGTTATTTAAACCTAATTCTTGCTTAAGGCGGTTGTTTTCTGCTGCTGTAAACTCTTGGTGGTTAATCCCGTAACGGATCAGCCGGTACTGCGTAACCCTACCAATACGCCAAGCCAAACCCTTTTCCCGGTCGTAATCAGAAACCACAATCAGCCGGTGAGTAAACCTTGCGCTCAAGCGCTCCCAGAAAAGGAAAAATTTCCGCGCTGCTGGCAATTGAAATTCATGGAAACTCCAGCCGTGCACCGTATGTAAGATAATCTTTGTTCCAGTCAGCATCCCTGCCCAGCGGCCTAAGATTCCGGCCTTAGAGCTATGCGTGTGCACGATATCAATGCGGTTATTTTTAATAAACCAACTGATTTCCAGAAGGGCTAAAAAATCTTTAACCGGGTTAATCCGCCGCTCTAAAAATTTCGAGGTTCTCACTTTAAGGCCCGGAATAGAGAGGGCATCTGGAAGCAGCATTCCTTCTTGGCTGGTAAATAAAAAAATATTGAATTTGCTTTTATCTAAGTGGCGGATGAGGCTTAAGAGGTGCTTCTGCGCCCCTCCTAATTCTAATTTGGTAATCACCAAAAGGAGATTAATCTTCTGCATCTTAATGTATCATAAGCCCGGGGCCTATTCCATAAGGTTCTAACTTTTTGCGAGGGTCCCAATCGACAATAAGATAGCATAAGAATTTGACTGGGGCAAGTTCTTTTGGGCGAGTTGAGGTTAAAGCGAAGAGATAAAAAATCTCCGCAAAACACTTGCGGAGATTTAATTACTAGCGGGGCCTATTCCATAAGGTTCTAACTTTTTATGATATTTTAACCGATAATAAATTATCACAAGAAATTACTTGGGGCAAGTCTTTTGTTTCTTCCGATTCCGATTAGATTGTCTAAGTATGAAACCCAATTACCCTTCTTTCCTTCACCGGCGGAGGCTCTAATAGCTTCTTAAGGGCATCAAATACTATTTTAAATTGCGCATCGTATTTCTTCTCCATTTCTTCAATTTTTCGCCTTGAAGTCCTTATGAGTTAAAAGTAAGCGCCTAAATTGCGCAAATGCGCGCATTATCTGAATATTCACCATAATCGCGCGTTCGCTGTTTAATACGCTTGAAAGCATAGCCACGCCTTCTTGGGTAAAAACGCGAGGAAGTTTCCTTACGCCGCCCCAACTTGAAGTCGCAAAATGCGACTTCAAGTTTAGAACCTCTTCTTTGGTAAGTTGAAACATAAGTCGAGTAGCAAAGAGGAACTTCCCCTCAATGCTCTCACGGAACCGTACGTGAGACTCTCATCTCATACGGCTCTTATGGCCCAATCGGATATATCCCCATTTGCCAGTGAACGAA
>Ga0315294_10001330_pt1 | contig 26754 bp, 42 predicted proteins | sample YL17G13_40_MG_FD_203626 | JGI IMG/M metagenome (GOLD analysis project Ga0315294, IMG submission 203626) | Sediment microbial communities from Yellowstone Lake, YNP, Wyoming, USA - YL17G13_40 | ecosystem: Environmental > Aquatic > Freshwater > Lake > Sediment | place: USA: Wyoming | collected... | reverse complement strand
TCAACCTTACACCTGCGGACAAGCCCTGAGCCGGTCCGTATGCTGACAAGGTTCCCTATAATTTCAGTCTGCTTAGACGGAACGTGGATTTCGTCGGGTATCTCAATTGCTGATGAAACGACCAGAGAATACAATTCATTATATTTCTGGCTTTGCACATAATTGAATACATACGATTTTTCTTTTTCAAGTTTTGGTGCATTGGATGATTTCCATGTAATAAATTTAACAATACCTGTTTCATCTCCCAAAAGACCAACCTGATCTATTTTATCATTCTTTGAATCAAAGAACTGGATGATCTTACCACGGACATTAAACAATCCTACGCTCAGGTCTTTAATTTCAGTGACAACAGATTCGGTATCACCTTTATCTGCGATTTCTTCTATAATAGAGTTTTTAGCCGTGCTTAACACCGGAGCATTATTATAGCTGTTGACAACTACATTTGAAACACGGTACCATTTTCCTATTTTTACTTCGGGCAGCATTGGTTCACCTTCTTTTCTTGCCCAGAGTGTTGCTGCTATAGCTCCTGTACCATCTGCAAAAACAGCTTTCATGAAGATTTTGTTTGTTTCAGGTTTTGATGCTGAAATAACTTTTCCCTCAACAGATACCCATTCATTGGGTGTTTTGAGAGAATTAATTTCACGAAGGGCGTTTGAACGGGAAGCTGAACTATAAATAATAACATTATGCTCTTTGGCATATTTTCCTACAATGGTCCGTTCAGCCTCTACCTGTGCCATCCCATACTTATTAATAAGATCGGATAGTTCATCATGAATTTTCTTCTTACTCAACTTAATATCCTTTTGTTTAAACAAATCCAAAATTCGATTTGTCGCATCTGTAACTTCGATCATAACGACATTTGCCTCCTTTTTAAGTAATGTGCACTCACACCAACGGGCGTGAAGTTGCATAATAATATTGGATGTAATAGATTAAAAACATTGTGATTAGAGATATTGCTTTGCTATTATGATGAGTAATAATGCGAATATTCCCGTTCCGATAGCAATAAGAATTTGTTTTAATGTTGGCATTTCATTTATATAATTTATATTTTCAGTATAAGAAAGTTTCTATTTTAAATGATTGTCTTCTTTATAACCCTGATACGCCATCCCGAACAGGAATAATGTTATATTTCGTTCCCGATAATCTCTTGAATTTTTCAGGATGTGATTATATATTGTCGGGATGGTTGCTTTCTGAGCAATCATTTTTTTAATTTCATCCACCAATTTCGCTACGTAAGGAGTTACCTCTCTCTCAAGAAATAATTTATCGTCAAGCATCAGGTACCTCGTTCATATGCGCGCCCGATTTCAAATATAATCAGGTCTTTCTCATTATGAGAGAATGAAGGATCATCTGATATAATTTTTAATACATCAATTATTGGTCGGGTGCGTAATTTATACAGTCCGCTTTTAATACAATCCTGCATGCATGGAGTCAGCCCATACACGATATACTTGCTTGTGTCAATATCATACATTTTAAATCCTCCCTGTTTTTGAAAAATTATCTATATTGTCCAATACCCATTTCTGGATTTTTATGGGTTCATCTGGATTTTTTATTTGCTCGTTTATACCATCTATCATAATCATCATTTTATCAGAATCCCGTATGTGATAAATATGTGGGACTAATGCAATATGCGTGTAACTTCCAACATTATAATCCAATTGATCTGCTATATTTTTTTGTAACTGGGTGAGGGCGTACATATTAAGCCCACTTGCTGTTAACATATCATTACTTCTGAAAATTGTTTTCATGTGAAGGTTTCCAGATCGATATACAAGCTGAATTAATTGAAGGCATGGAACACTTTTATCAGTATATTGATGTTTATTTGGATCAAATACAATTGCTACGGATCTTCTACTCGCAGGAGCCTCTTGTAATTTTTTAATCATGTAATCAATCTGGTTATGAACAATTTTTCTTCCATGAATGTAATATTCATTCCATTTGAATAACTGATCGTGATAGGTATAATCAAATGTATTTTCTGAACCTTCAATTAACTGGCGCGTATATTCGTTTGCAGCCATCTCTTTTTGTGGAGCGTATTTTGAAATTCGATCTGGTCTGAAAGGATTTTCAATATAAGCAGTAATACTATCGGTTTCAATAGTATGTTCTTTATCTTCTGTATACTGGTAGTATCCGTTCTCTACTATATATTTAATAATTCTTTCGTGAGCTGTAGCAAGAGTTGGAGCTCCAATAAGTTTCATCATAGTATTATATTTGCTGTATTGTATTATAAGTTTAGCGATTAAATTTGTCAATAGTTGACTGGCGCGTTGGTTCTTTTTTAAGTAATTTTATGATAATGGATCCATGACAGGGAAGTGGTCGGCACCAGCACCCGATTCGCAGAGGTGGGTTTTCAGCAAGTTTGTCAATGGCTTTGTTAATATCTTCAGCATCATAAGATTTTCCATTAACAGTGACTACTTCCCCGGTGTAAATGAATTCTATATATCTCCTGATACATGAATCTCTGGTATAAAATTTAGTTTCCCCGTTTTCTGTACATACCCCGATAGGAAACGGGTTTCCAAAAATTGTTGTGCGGTCAATTTTAATATCACCGTCTCTACCCCAGTCGGTACAGTTTTGCAGGTTAATTAATTCTACCATATTATTATATAGTAGTGAGTACTATATTAACATGGTGATTTAGATATGGGAGGAGGAGAAGCAGATCCTATGGCTGGTGTCATGGGTAATATTGGTGGTGCCATGAGTATGGCATCCACCGGGCTTGTAGTTCTGGGAGCATCTGTTCCGCTTAAAATGATGCAAAATCTGGGTGGAACAACAACGACAGCTAATAAAAAGAAAAAGAAAACCAAAACCAAACGTAAAGGGAGTAAAAAGAAATGACCGACATTGCTGGTGATATGAGTGGAATTGTTGGTTCCGGGTTGGCACTTGGTATAGGTGCTGTTACTGTTGGTACTGTTGGAAGTATGATGCTGGATGCTTCTGAAAAAATGGCAGGAAAAAAGAAAAGGAAAAGAAAGGGTCTTAAGATAAAAATGCCAAATCTTAGCATTTAAAATTCAAAATCCTGATCCAATAATGATTTTAATTTTTTTGGTTTTTTAGGTTTCTTTTTTTCTTCTGGTTCTGGTATCGGCTCCGGCTCCGGTTCCGGCTCTGGATCAGGCGTCTCTTCATATAATTCATCTATATTGGTTGTTATATCTAATTGTAAAGGTTTTTTCTTCTTTTTTGTTTTTTGTTTACGTAACATTACTATAATTCCTATTATAAGTGATAAAAATAAAATTCCATAAATGATATATTCAACATTAACCGGAAGAGTTATACCAGATGTCGGGGTTTGGGTTGGTATTGGTATTGGTATTGGTAATGGTGTAGGCAATGGGGTTGGTAATGGTGTCTGCATTACTGGTACAGGTACAGTTACGTAGACAATAAAAGGAGTTTGTTGTGGACATACCGGGCAGGTTGTGTTTGCAGCACTAATTGGTAATATGATGAATAAAACTGCTAATATTACCAATAAGTATTTAAACATACTATAAAAATTGTATTATAGATGTATAAACGTTGTTCTCATATATTGATTTCAGATAAACAACGCCTGACATAATCCATATTAACTTTATATGCGCCCTCTCTGATTTTTATTGTACCATCTTTAGTTCTTACCCTATACGGAACGAGATAGTTATTACGAATTAATGAATTCCATACACTCCCAAAATCATCTCCAAAATCCTTCTTTCTGGATTCTATCTGTTGTGCTGCCATACGATAATAAATTTTTGTTTCTGCTGATACTTTTGGATCTTTGGATTCTGCCATTTGTGTATAGTAACGTGAAATATTTCGTACCATTTCATACGTAAATGGTAATTTATCCCCGAATTGTGCATATATCTGGCGTAATGTTTTGCACCTTCTCTCACTTAATTTTGTTCTCTCTTTAACCGGCTCACCTTTTCGTTGTAATTTTGTCTGGAAATATCTTGATTCTTCGCATTCTATAATTTTGAATTTATCAAAAATATATTTTTTTAAACCATCTTCCGGGATATTTGGGTGTAATTTATCTCGTTTTTGCTTACCGTAATATCTTAAATAACCTTTTTGCAGTAATTCTTTTATCAAGGCATCTGCTCTTTCACTCTCAATTGGAATTCTTTCCGGTCTGGAATGCCCGCTTTTATAATGATGTTCTCCACGATCCCCACCATATGTCATAATTATTCCTTTAAGAAATTCAAGAGGGAATGGTTGATCCTTAGAGAAAATTCGTACATTTGTCATTATTTTACAATAATTTTTCTTAACTTCACCCGGAACCGGAATTAATGTATATCTTAAATCTTTTTTGCTTTTTAATACATCTTCAAGAGCTGGTTGTTTTTGTATCATAATTACTCCTACTTACATATACACCGTTTACTTACTTTAATCTTTCGCGTCGGGCGCGTATTTTTCTTTTTCCGGTATGCCGGAAATAACATACTTCTTGCTATTTGTTTACCCATGGCATCCTTATATAAGTCTTGCAATTCTCCTTCCGGAAGCCTCATGGGTTGTTCTTCAAGAATTTCATTATTCTTAACATGCCTCACAACACCCTGTGGGTCTATGGCAACATATTCATCTGCCGGAGGCTCACCACCAATTTTTCTTGCGATGGTTCCTTTAATCTTATAAAAATACGTCATCTCATTCACCTCTTTTTCGATTTGCTATTTGTTTCATTATTTTCTTACGACGGTATTGTAATATATTACGTGAACTTTCTTTAGACTCTTCTTTACATTCCTGATAATTTGGGCATTTTTTACATGACGCCCGGAAATTCAGGAAAGACAGGTCCGGCTCATCATCATCACAATACGTCCCTGTTGCTCGCATGCGCGCAAGTTTTTCTGAATGTTTATTCATTTACATCCACATCCTTTCTTCTTTCGCTTCGATTTTGAAGAAGATTTTTTCTTTTTTCGTGGCTGGATTGAGGTGCTTGGATAGTTCTCTTTTACCCGTTGACGTGTTATTGGTTTACCCTCAGTAAGAAGGTGCTCTTCAACCATTGCTTTATAGATATCCTCCTGTCGTGGTGTAAGCCTGATGTCTCCGGGCAACAACATTTAGTATCTCCTTGGTTTATGTGATTGTTTTTTACATCTGCTTGCTACAACAATATTTTTTATAACTTTTTCATCCTTGTCTGATATAGCAGCTTCTTTCGCGCGGTCAAGAATATCACCTGTAGAATATTCTTCAGCATCAATTACCTTTTTAAGATTTTTTAATTTATTTTCGTGCATATTTCACCTCCGTTTTCGTTTTTTACATTTTCGTTTTGATTTTACTATAATCTTTTTTCGTTTCCGTTGGCGTTTTACTTCATTATAATCCGGAGAATAAAGATCCTCATGATCCTCTATTGCATGTTCAAGTTCATATTTCCAGATATTTTTCCAACGTTTTGGTGCCGGTGGCGCATGTAACATTTTTAATTCACTGGTAATAATTTCCACCTCTGGTATATATATTAGGATTAATACTATAAAAAAGTTATTGTCATTATACCAGCAATAATTTTGATGTAATATCTGAATAAAGTTCTTTGAATTGTTCATCTGATAATCCCAATTCTTTTGCTGCCCATCCACTGGATTTTTTATTAGAAATGACTTTATCAATGACGGCAGTTACCTCTTTATGGGATTTGTTTTTGATAATCATAGTATAACAGGTCATTTACACCCACAATCTTTTTTCACGCGTTTGACCTTTGATTTAGTTTTCTTCTTCTTTCTTCTAATAATTTCGGGTTTTATTGGCGCTATATATTTAATTGTGGGAATAAGATATGGTGGAGTGAGCCCGTCGTGCATATATTTTTCCGGGTCATTGATATATTGATCTTCTGGGGTTCTTCCGATCACCCTATCTTTAAAATTAGTAAGATAATTTTTACCTTCAGGATTTAACCGGTCTGTATTCAGGTATTGCATTTCAAATGCAAATTTGGGTTTACTCATAATATCACTTACACCCACAATCTTTTTTCGCGCGCTTGGTTTTTGCCTTGTTCTTTTTCTTCTTTCTCCAGCCAGTGCGCCTGATGGCAGTGATCTCATCGGTCAGGTAATTTTCCGGGTGTTTTACATATTCGGATACTGGTACTTCTCCAACAATCTCTCCCATAATATTTTTCCGTTTATATTTATTCAGGAGATAAAAATTATCTTCTGCATTTGGATTGGTAATATCCAGATAGAGTTGTTTTGGTTCTTTATGTTTTATCATCTCACTCACCTGTATAATAATCTACGTAATACTATAAAAAAGTATTTATTTACATTTACATTTTTTAGTAGGTTTGCGAAGTTTTGATTTTTTAACTCTCTTTTTGCGGTATTTTGTAAATCTCTCTTTTTCTGGTTCTGGTTCATGCTCCGTCTCATCTACCGGGATCTCGCGGTTAAGCCCATCTGCCTTGCTGACAAGTTTCTTTTTATTACCTGCCAATGCTAATAATTGTTTACGTCGTTCTCCCGGTGAGGGGCGTCTTTCTGGTTCTGTAATGAATTCAATCTCATCGTCGGATTCTCCTCTCTCCTCGTTGCGCCGTTCAAAATATTTTTTTACACCACGAACAATTCTTATTGGTTTCCCGGTAAATTTATTTAATTCATAAACGGTATCACCTTTGATTACAACTCTTATTTTTTTCATATCACGCCTCTTATAATAAGATGGGTTGTTATAGTATAAAAAAGTTATTAGATCTTTGGTAAACCCCAACCTTGATAACCTCGTAATGTTTTACCATATATATTTCCTGTTATAGCATCATAATAAATTTCTTTTTCATTATGATTATAATAATATCCATTACCCCAATATTCTTCTCTGGTATAATAAGATCTTCCTTTATATTTGTTATTAATAATCTGTTCTAATTCCCGGATATATTCAAATACCGATTTACTTTTTTTATTACCCTTTACTTTTCCATGACATGTTGTACATAATGTGGCAAATTTATTAAGTCCGTATTCCAATTCTTTTTCTGTATCTGGCATGGGTAATATAACTGGATAAAATTTTTGATTACGTATCATAAAGAACAAATCACCTGTTTCATCAATATTTTGACAACAGGATGCTTTTTGCTCATATACGTGGTGACAGTTTGGGTTTGGTATTTTTTTATTGCATAATAAACAAATATAATCGGTGATTTCATATTGACGAATTTTAAATTCTGGTGAAAATAATTTGCAATAAGGAGTTTCTTTGATAAATCCATTCCAGTCGGTTATATTTGAAATATTCTGAAGTCCCATTGATATATTTATACGATGATTTTCCGATAATGGTTTTCCTATACGAGATAAAGATATTTGTTTACATTGTTCTTCTGATATTATTTTACCAATTTGTGATAATGATATTTTCTCACACGTTTCTTTTGAATGATGTTTTCCGGTATGTGAAATGTGCATTTTTTTGCGGGTTTCTTCAGAATGGTGTTTTCCAAACATTGGAGCATTTTCACCCGTTTTTCCAAACATTGGAGCATTTTCACCCGTTTTTCCAAACATTGGATTTTTTGTACCTATCATAGCAGCACTCTTTTTTGCTTTAATTTCTGGTTTATTTTGACTTTTTAAACTTGTAATTCGTATTTTTTGTTTTGTCTCTTCAGAGTGATGTTTTCCAAACATTGGCGTCCCTTCTCCACGTTTTCCAAACGTTGGATTATTCTCTCCAGATTTCGCTTCACGTATTTTTTGTTTTGTCTCTTCAGAGTGATGTTTTCCAAAATTATGATTTCTCGCTCCTAATAACGCCTCGCGTATTTTTTGTTTTGTCTCTTCAGAGTGATGTTTTCCAAACATAGGAGTATCCTCGCCGGTTTTTCCAAAATTTGGGTTGTTTTCACCATGTAATGCCAAACTTAATTTTTTACGAGTTTCTTCAGATACCAGTTTACCTTTATGCGATTCTGATATTTTTTTACGAGTTTCCTCTGAATGATGTCTTCCGGTAGATGCGATACGTATTTTTTCACGTGTTTCTTCTGATATTTGTTTTGATCTAATATAAACTCCTTTGGGCATATTATATCTCCTTATTAGAATATTGGTTTATTATCTTCAGTTTTCATTTCCGGCATAATCTTTCTCTTAAGCTTTATCCCTCTTACTATTTTAACTCTTGTTTGATTTTCTGTGGTATGACCAATTATCGCACCTATTTTTTCAAGTTCCATGGTAAATTTTGGTTTTCCGAGAGCTGTGAAATCCTGCTCATCACAATATTGTAAATACAGGTTATAAAGTGAATCATATTTAATATAGTCTGTTACTGATTTTTCAAGCATGTCAGTAACATATGCATACGCTGAATTACTGCGTTTTTTCCATGCAGACATTGCATCTTCAACTTTATGACTACGAGTTAACCCATAATTTTCAATTTGATTCATATTTTGTATAATGAGATTTAAGTATCCGGATAAATTTTCGGGGGTGATAAGTTTATTTATAAATGTTGGATCAACCTTAAATACAAAAGGAAAAGTTATTATAGCCCAGCGCCTCCAGAAGGCGTATGACGAATCCTGTACGTCTGGCAATGAATTTGCACTAAAACAAAATACTGCTTTATTTCTTAATTTAAATGGTTGGGCAAATTTTTTCTCTACAGTAATTGAATCTGACCCCGTAAGAGCTTTGAATTTTCCCGTGCTGCGAAGTGCTGTGGAAGGAAGATCGGGATAAATATTTAAAAGTTTTGATTGTAATTCTGCGGCTGCAAACCTGTTCTCTACAATTTCCTGCAAACTTACTGCTGTAATATTAGTATCCCCAACAAGATTTGTAATTAAATTAATAAAAGTCGATTTTGCATTAGCACCTCCGCCTACAAGGAGATATGCTTGCTGGTAATTTTCGTTCTGCAATAATGCCTGTGCTACAATTTGGATAAGTAATATATAATCTTCTTCATTGTCAACAATACTATGTAAAAAATCTTCGATGGGCTTAGTATCTGCATTTTTATTATAATTAATTGGTAAAGAAAATGTGAAACCCCACACCGGTGATTGTTGAAGTAACACATTTAAATTTCTACGAACTATTACACCATTACGGACCGGGATAAGAAAACGACTTTTTTTATTAAATGGAAAATCTTTAAACTTCTGGGTGATCTGTTTGACGCGATATACAATATCATTAACAATTTCTTTAATCTTTGTATGATCGCTGTAGCCTATTTGCATAAGTATTTTTACAATATCCTTGCTTAGCCGGTCATGTGTCTCGTAATATTTATCATCGATATAACAATAGACGCAATCATTTGCACTAACAATACAATATTTTCGTATCAGGTACATGGCAAGTGAATTATAATTTAATTTTGGCGCTTTTTGTTTACCATGTTCATCCGGTTCTGCCTCATCCATAAATACCATTGGGTCTTCGTCGTCACCGGAAATATATTTAAAAATATACCAGAGGCATGTTGCATGGAGTGCGTCGCTGATATCCTGATCTGCGCCATCAATTTTCATACCCATATCATAAGTATTGATGATCCTGACATACGGTTCATATGCCGGGTCTTTGGAATTTAAATACTGGTCACGGTTACTTATGATGGTAGTGAGTGAATCTTCGTATTTGCCGTATAATTCAAGCATTTTTGTTGTAAATAATTCACCCTTTTCAATATACACTATTACCACCTTATCTTTGGAATTACCAGTCCAAGATCCTTGAATACTTTTTTACCCTGTTCTTTAAGAGTGTGCATTTCTATATCTACTATGCCTATTTCATCATTTTCTGATAATAAATGGTATTTTTCTTTACACCAAGTAACAAAATCTTCACGACTTTTATAACCTCCTTTATTGATCTCTTCATCAGTAACATCTTTAATCTTTTTTGCGCGTGCAGATAATAATTCTACCACCCCATATTTACAATTTGTTTGTGGGTTGTCAAGTAATTTAATATTATGTTCTTTTAAATCTACAATACGTCTTTTTTTACGGTATTCAGACCATAATACTTTGGTAAAATAAATGGTTATTGTACCATTTAATACACCAAACAGAAATCTTTTATCCAACAACATTTGAGCTCACCCAGTTACCTATACTATTGAACCAGATGCTATTTAACTGCTGTGATTAGGCAAAATATACATGCTGGTCAGTGCTGTCAGGTTTTGATATGGGTTCGGAAGAGGGTAATGTAAGCGTGAATTCAGCAAGTGAATATTCAAGAATCTGGGCGTCGTCTATATTTTTTAATATAAGTGTCTCGATGTCCGAGATTGTTTTTGTTATTAAAGCACAAATTTCAGTTTTATCATCAGTATCAGGTACCATGTATAATTTACTGACAAGTGTTGTCAATTTATCATTTAATGCAGCAATGCGGTTTAACCGTTTTCCTATAACATTTGCTATAGGAACCGCATAGGTGCGCGCATCATTAACATTAATATTGTATATCGTCTCCAAAATCCATCTCCATATTGCACGTTGGCGGCGGAATCTCTAATTTCTGCGGAAACCGCTCAGATTTGACATCATATTTTCGGAATTTCTGGTGTGGTTGTACTCGTTTTGTTTTGGTAATCTTATCATGTTTTATTGAGCTTAATTTAAAGTCATCATCTGCAAATAAATAGCGGTCAAGGGATGATTTTAATAAATCCAGTTTATGCTGGACAATATCTGTTGAAGAATCACATATAAGAATGATGGGAAGATAAAGGTTTTCCGGGTCAAAGCCGTCTTTCCGTGCACATTCAATCTGGATTTCGTTTAAGTGTTTGACGGATTCTGTTACATAATTGTCAATATAGGAAATAATAGTGCGTGTTCCGATAAGCGAACAGATATCATGATCTTTATACCGTTTATTTGTCTTTCTCATTTATATACAATTTTGAAATCACTATATATATGTTTTGTTGTCAGTGATCACAATCCTTATCTTTCTGGCAAATAATATATAATTATGTTACGGTTGATAGGTATAATAATTATTATTGCAGTAATTCTGGCGGGAGTTGATTATGTTATTACTTCAAGTACATACCAGACTGAGCATATTACGGTAGTGGATAAATATACTGATGGGCAGACGTGTACCATTAAGGCATTATCTCTTCAGCAGTTTATTACAAACTGCGATATGTATGATAAATTTGAGATTGGTCGGACCTATATAGTTAAGATATCCGGAAATAGTATTAAACAGGTGGTATGACCTGACATCATACTGGAAATTAATCAATATGGAGACGGCTGATGTAATTGGTGTTGGTACAGAGAAGAAACTGACTGAATTAAAGATGTTATATGAAAATAAATTGAATACAAAGACAAAGATTATCAAATGTTTTGGAAAAGAGAATTTTGAAAGAGACTGGGATATGATGCGAGAGAAGTGCAGGAAACTGATGAAAGAATGTGAACGCAATGGTTATACGTATTAAAAATACAATATTACTGGTACAATGAAAATAGTTTCTGTTAAAGTTCATGGAGTTGATCGTCAACTTATAGAGCCGATAGAGATCTTGGAGGATATTTCTTATTCAAAAGGCAAGCAGATGTTTGAGTTGACCAATGATGATTTCGGATTACTGGTATTATGCCGTGATAAGGAAGTTGGTAAAATTGCAATACAGGAACAACTGGATATGATCATTGACGAGTATTTGTTTAAACCGGATCATATGCTATCCAAAGGAGAGGTTAAATTAAGAGAAAGGATCAGGAGACACATGTATGGATAAATTACACGTATTTGAATTTTCATTGAAAAATAAAGATTTCCGATATCTTCAGGATAAATGTATTGAGGAGATGGTCGAATTTATAAAAGCGGTTTTAAAAGCCCGCGAGCGTGGAGAAGAGCATTCTGATGAGATAGAACAGGAATTTGCCGATGCGGACCTCATGATGCAACAGTTACGGTATTGCTATGATGATAAAACCGATGGCGAGTTTTCAAAGAATGTATTTTTGTACAAGCAGGCAAAATGCAATAAACTCTGGTCAATCTGGCACGATGGTATTATCCCGGAGGAACAATGATCTATATTTATACTGATGGTGCATCCCGTGGCAATGGCGGCGAGAGCGCGGCGGCATTTATTATCGTGGATAAGGACTGTAAGGAAATAACACGCGGAATCCGACACATCGGGTTAGCCACGAATAACATGGCGGAATATATGGCAGTTCACGATGCGGTCCAGTACTGTTATCTCAATGGTATTTTTGATACAAAAGAAGAAGGCGGTTGCAAGATTATTTCTGACAGCCAGTTGGTCATCAACCAGCTCAAAGGTATATGGCGGATCAATAATAAGAACCTGAAGGAGATTAACCATAATATTAAATTTTATATTGATCACATCGATACCACGTTTGAATATGAGTGGGCATCGAGGACTCACCCGATTCTTAAGGACTGCGACAGGATGAATAACAATATATTGAATACGGTTAAAAATCTGGTGGTAAGTGGTCATCCGGATCTTGTCCCGATTGTTAATAGTGTGGAGATTAATAAACGTATGCAGCAAACCTAGTGTTTGGATTCAATCTCTCTCATCACATGCAGCCAGCCAAATGCGCGCGCACAGGCATCGCGCACATAAAAATTTTTTTGTGAATCTGTTGCGACACTCATGAGAATGAGTGAAAAACCTTCATCCAGTAGTGCTTGTGCCCCACCTGACTGTGCTATATAACTGCATGCGCGTGCAGTAGCTGCGACGACATGATCGTTTGAATTATAGAGTGCTTTTTTAATATGCGGCAGAGCTCCGCATATCATAAGGAGTTCGGCATCGTAACGTAATGCCATTTTTCCAAGGTTTTCTACGGCATAGGTCTTTATAATGCCAACACCCGCTTCATCGTCTGATAGTTCCAGATCATAAAGGTAATTGTTGATATTGGTCTTGTCATCACCCGGTAAGGGATCTGGTATCATATCTGCCATTTTCTGTACCATGGGGTGCATCATACTATCAGTCCGAATATATAATTATAGAGAAATTCTGTTATCGGGATAAACATTGGGTATACATGCGCTTTTGAAGTATGATAGATGAATAACATAACCAGTTGCCATGCCATCGGAATGGCTATCATGACCGGAAGGATGTAGGTAAGATAATTTTTATTCAGTCGTATGTCATTGATGACTGCAATCAGTCCTATACCCATACAAATGATGGATAGTGTATTTACTACTTTATTTAAATCCCTGTAAGTTCCTCCATCAGATAATGTAGCTGCATAGGTAGTAAATAGGATAAATAATAATCCTATTGATAATAAACAATATATAATCATCTTTTTATATTTCAGTTCCGGTAATATTTTATGTATAACCGATATCATAAACAAAGTAATTGCTGTATAAAAGAATATGAAATACCGCATATCTGGCATGATGCCCATATCAGCCTGCATATATTTACCTGAGAATAAAATATAATATATGCATGAACTAAATGCTATTATAAATAATAATATATCTGTTCGTGATAATTTTACCCGTTTTAGAATATATGCTGGTATTACTATTATTACCAATGGAATGATGGGTAATAACGCTACTGCACCTGACAATGGTACAAATAGTGTATGGAATGTAATCCATAATGGGTTTGTTGATTGAGTTATGATAAGTCGAGCTGTTATATTATCCTGAGCAGATACTGCCATATAAACCTGAGCATTTGCTGTCATAAATGGGTGAATAAATGCAGATCCCGTTACCAGATAATTGTTGATCCATAATGGTATAGTTCCGACAAAGAATATTAATAATAATGGCAATTTATTATTTATTATATTTTTAAAATGATATAATAATAAATATATAGATATTCCTATTAATATTCCGATTCCAAGTTCTATGCGCTCCCAGATCAATATTCCTGTTATAAAAAGAGCAATACTTAATGCAGACATTGATTTTTTCTGTTCATAGATTATTAAATAATACAGGATACACATTGCTAATACACAGGATAAAATATGATCTTTGCATGTGCCCACCCAGAATATAAGAGAGGTACATGATAATGCTGCGAGAAATACAAATGTTTTTAATCTTGTATGATCAAATAATTGATTGATAATTTTGTGCAATATGACCGCAAAAATTCCAAATAATATGATATTTGTAGCTACTATTGCTAATACTTCTATTGGTGTAAATAATCCGGTTGTCGGAAAACTGGTATATAAATAACCATTAATCAATGTTAATAAAAATATGATCCCCATCCCGGTTTTAGTATATAATAATTGTAATTGCTTGGAAGTATATAAATATTCTAATGTTAATATTCCTAAAATAGCCCACATGAGAATAATTAATGCTCTAAAATTATCTCCTGATAATTTTATTATTATATAGACTGGTAATGCTGCTACAGGCAGTCCCATGGAATACATTAACCTGTTACCACGATATTCAAAATATGTTCCACTGCTCCCATTAGCATTGTATCCATATATACCTTCATTATAAGTAATCTGGTGCCCTTCCCATAATTGTTTTAATTGTTGTGCACTTACCCATTCATCATCAACAAAGATGCCTGCCCCGCTTATGGATAACAGGAGGAATGTAATGAGTGTAAATGTGAACAAATATTTGGATTTAAACATCAGGTATAATTTGGATTTTGAATTATTTAACTGCTGCGATCACAAATGTAAGTATAAATTATATATGTTATTGATCCTATTTAAACTTTTTTTCATAACATATTTATATCCAGCCAACGACGTTACTATTATAGTAGGTATGCGGGTGAAACAAAGTCCAAGGTGCTTTTACCTCTCCGTTATGTGTTGATCACCCCGCCCTACTTTTCCTGAGGAGCTTTCTGTATTGAGAACTTATGTTTTGCCCGGTAATATCCTAACGGGTGTTTTACTTTCCTGCATAGCGAGTTGTTTTTTCCAACGCATAAACCATCTGTCTGCATGGTATCACACGCGGGGCATTTATATGCCGGGGTACCCTGTTTCCCGGAGATGTGTTCTATCTGGTACATTGTCTGTGACAGGTCAAAGTCGCGCACGGTCTGGAAGATGGACGCTATCTCTGTTTCATTCATACCGATTTCGTTTAAGAATGTTACCAAGGCAAATCTTCCCATGTGTGTAGGATTTTCATGTTGCTGGATGATATCTATAACATGCTGGATACAGGGTGGGAAATTCGATACGGTTACTTCCCCATAATCCATATTATCCATGGAAGTATAATATTTTCCGAAGATTTCTGCTGCTATGGGATCCAGTGCAGTTTTTGTTTCACGGTCAAGTTTTATCGGGAGCGTAGAACGGATCTTGTATTTTATCTGTTCTTTAAAAAACAATTCTTCCGGGCTTTCTGTCTGTTTATCAAATTTATTTTTTGATGCGCATGATATATCCACTATTCCTTTGAAAATTGGCATATTAACAAGTTTCCAGCGCGCGGATGTCTGGACAAGCCGTGTTGCAATTGGTACATATTCTGCCAGCGTGAATAATGTTTTTGTGGATTTAATATTTAAATCGTTTTGAATTTCCTGTTTTTTCATGAATTGTTCTTTACTATAATATGTGTAAAACCTGTCTGTCTCATAGTTCACAAACTTCTCTATAAGAGATTTGTTAACCGGTGTTGGAATGGATATAATTACGCGCGCAAAAAAGAAGGATGCGATTTCATGTTCCGGGAACCCGTTGATAGGCAATTTGGTATTATAGAGAGCATTGGAGAGCCTTATTTTTGTCATTTCCAGTGATTTTTTTCCGAAGTCTGTCTCCAGTATTTTGATGATGGGTTTCTGGAGATCCGGTATGCTCTTAAGGATGTTTGCGGCTCCTTGCAAAAATGGATATTTCGCATAATCTTTAATTGTGAGCATTATGTTTAGTATTTGATGATTGATCGTAATAAACGTAGCGATTTCAGTATTTTAACCACCAACTTTATATATAATTATGTATAATTATTATGTGGTGTTATAAAATGATTAATCTGGACAAAATTACACGAACGAAGTTGGCAATGCTGGTAACTCTGGTTCTTATGAATATTTTTACTACCATTGCGCTTTATTATAGTATGACCATGTCGCATATGATGAGTATTGGTACCGAGGGTGATCCATTTGCCCTGAATATAGCAATGATCTTTGCTATTGTTATTGCATTCATGTGGGTTATTACTTTGATATTATTCTATGAATTCAAGACCGATGATATAATTAAATCTAGGGTCCGTGAACTCGAATATCAGGTTGAAGATCTTGAGGAATTTAGACAGATGCTTAAATCGACAGCATTCACTCCTGCGGCAATTAACCCGGATGTATTAAAAGCAGAAGGGGTTACCGGTCACGCATACCCACCCAAATAATATTTTTGGTGATGCATGAACAGAAGTGGTAAAATCAAGTGGGCAATGTTGATTATGTTGCTCATGATGGATATACTCATTACTGCTGTTCTTTGTTACTCTGTCTTGAAATCCCGTGTTATGCTTGCCGGGAATGATCCTTTTATCCTGAATATGGTAATAGCATTTGCTGTTATTGGTGCAGCATTGTGGGTATTAACATTTCTCATGATGTATGAAGTACGGACGGATTCTACTATTAACCAGCGTCTGGTTACTCTTGAAAGGATCCTGATGGAAAACGGGGTTAATAACCGTAGGTGACCAGTCTCATTCTTCTTCTTTCCATGCGAATTCCGCGTGCTTTATCCTGTTCTTCCGGGTATCCATTCTGTTCAAACCATGCAAGCTTGTCATCGGGAAGATTATATAATTCATCATAGGTATAGCGGTAACGTGGTGGAGATTTTACCGGTTTTGGTTTTTTAATTTTCTTCTTACGTTTCTTAGGCTCATCAAATAATTTTCTCAAAATATCCTTCTCCTTTTATTTGTTTTTGCCATGGCAATGGCATCAGTAGTCTTCATCTTGGTTACCTGTTTATGATACCCGCTCATTTCATCCTGTAATATTTTTTTATATTTGCTCATCGTATACCTCCTGCGAACGGGGCACCTGATGCCAGTTCGTTGTTCATAGGTGCTGCCAGTTCTACCAACGCCCATTTCTTTTTTGCCTGAATGAGATGGTCTGCCAGTTCCCGCTCGGTTGGAGATCCATGTTCATACACATATTCAAGTTGCGGCATATCCATATTCTGGATCTCTATGGGAGTATATTCACTCCGGACTTTAACGGTCTCTCGTTTTGTTTGTTTTTTGGAATGTGTTTTTTTCCTGCGTTTTGATGTTGTTATAAACGGTAATGAAATGTTCATAATGATCACCTATATTGGATTTTGCAGTCCTTTGGCGACTTGTCATTCCGGATCCGTAAAAATGCCGGGTGGCGCAGTATGCCATAAGGAGTTTTTTCATAATACTTTACTTCTGCCACGATCTTCGGGGCTACCCATTTTTTGACACCGGGCACAGATGCGTTCAGGTAATTTCCCGCATCTGGCATCTTTGAGAGCGCGTGGTAGAGGCTTAACCCGGTTGCATCATCAAACCCGCTGGCTTTTCCCACAATAGTTAATTTTCCGGTCCTGTCGTATTGTGCCAGCACAAGTGACCCGAAGGTTGCCGCGCGTTTGCCCTCACCATGCGTCATCCCGACAACAACACAGTCCTCGGTATATACTTTTTTGACTTTAATCCAGTCTTTCCGGGTATCAAATGCATACCGGGAATCTTTCTTCTTCATGATGACACCTTCACCCTGATCTTTTACAATAGTATTATACACTTTCTGGAATGTTGCAGGCGTGGTGATGGTCTTTACCAGTTCTATGTTTTTGGTCTGCGGGAGGATTTTATGCAGGAGTTCAAGCCGTTTCATCAGTGGCAATCCGGTTGTATCCCCGTTATAGCGTATGACGTCAAAGACCATCAGTTTTATGGTATAGCCTGCTTTTGTTTCAGGTTTTGCGAGTGCTGTCATGAATTTTGCTTTACCGTGCTTGGAAAAAACCAGTTCTGCATCCAATACTACATCGGATGACCGTATTTTATTCAGGTCTCTTACAATTTCCGGGAACCTGTCAGAGACTTCATTTTTCCATGTCCGTGTCATCAAAGCCCATTTTGGACCTTTCTTGATGGCAACAATTCTGGTGCCGTCATATTTTTCCTGTAATACGTAATCCGGTTGTTTGAATGGCTCCTCATAAGGGTTGTCGCGCGCCAGCATGGGTCGTATGCGCGGAGGTTTTATCATTTGTCAACTCCTTTGATAATGATCCAGTCATTTTTGCCGAGTTTTGGGAGACGGATCAGGGCATATTTTCCTGTATATATTTTTCCTTTCAGGATGAAACTAATCTCATCGGGTGTCCATTTTAATACCTGATACGTGCCATTATCTGCAATGAGTGTCTTGCCAGCACCATATTGTCCTTTTGGTGTAATGCCTTTAAAATTGATATAAGACAATGGATGGTTGTCAACCTGTACTGCGAGTCGTTTTTCAGTCTTTTCCGGCATACCTTTGGGAAGTGCCCAGCTTTTTAATACACCAAACCTTTCCAGTCGCAGGTCAAAATGATGGCGGCTGGCATAATGTTCATGAAGGACGAAACGATAATTGTTCACTCTTGGTTTTACAGGTTTTACTGGCATATCTTATCACCTTGTTAGTAATAGGAAGTGAGAGTATAAAAAAGTATTTACTTACATTTGCATTTTGTTTTGCGTTTTGGCTTGGAAGATTTTTTGGATTTACGATACCGGGCATTACTGATATTGAAATTTTTCAATGGTAGTTTCCCGGTACTACCCTGAACTTCAAGATTTGTAATAACACGCAAGAGTTTATCGGTAATGCGTTCATCATCTCTCCAGTTAGTATTTTCATATACATCCAACACTGTATCTATATCCGGGGAATATTTCTCTTCAATTCCTAGTTTATCTTTTATGTTTGACAGGTGTTTGGACATATGTTCCACCAGCTCTATCTTCTCATCGCTCTCCATTTAATTCACCTGATAGTATTGAGGTTTACTACTATAAAAAAGTATGGTCATTTCTTTTTCAGGTAATCCATGATCGTCTTTATTCTCTCCCCAATTCTGCCTCGTACTTTGATATACGGCATTCCCATATACATGGTTGGATCCCCATTCAGTTCATTCCGGATAAAATTCAGGATAAACTCCTGTTCGGATTTTTCCATGAAATTACGGTGTGCGCTTGGTCGTAATGGCAGGAGTTCGTCCACAACAATCAAAAGATCATATGGTCTGAATGCAATATGTCTGTAAGCAAGTTCTATGCATTTATCATAGGTACATTTAAATGCTACCGGGTCTGTCTGGTAGATCAGTGTTGAATAGGCAAGGTTGTCAATGATAGAACGGTCTGACAGGAATGATTTATATTCTTTTTCAGTATCTATCTGCTTGCGCATAATTTTGTATTGTGTATCGATATGTGCGCGGCTTCCGGGTAAAAATGTAGCGGCGATTTCATGGATTATTGGTATTTCAATACGCTTTGCCAGAGCTTTGACCAGAGAAGTTTTCCCGCAGGAGTGGGATCCTACAATGGCGATCTTATAAGTATTCGGTAAAATTAGTTTTTGTGTCATAGTATACTATGGGTAAAAATAGTATAAAAGAGTGGTGGTTATTTTTTCTTTTTGGGTTTACATTTTTTCTTTCTAAGATCCGGAAGACCTTTATCTTTCATTTTTTTCAATTTAGCCTCCATCTTCTCTAATTCGGTATAGTACTGACCAAATTCACTAAGGTGATCTTCGGAAATTCGTTCAGCTAATTCTTTATCACAGGTATGTTCAAATTCAATTTTTGCACCTTCATGGATCTTTCTTTCATCAAAATCTGATTCTGAATACCCGGTTGATCGGTGTCCACATTTACAGGGCACTTTTAATTTTTTTGCTTTATGACCCGGTACGGATTTATAAGGTTTCTTTTCTGTCATAGTCATCACTATACATTTATAGGATATAATACTATTTAAAATTACCTAAAAATAAAAAAAGTTTTTACTCCAGCCGCTCAATACCACGTTTCCCGCATTTCGGGCACTTGGTAAATTGTGACATTACTTTGCTGTTCTTTCCGCCTTTTCCAAAGATAGTTCCGAGAAAAGGTGCGCTGACAACTAGCATAGTTGCCCCACACTTTTTACATTTCATTTTTGATTTGTCGCCTTTTGCCATAAACATATCACCTGTATATGTATTGAGCATGATAGTATAAAAAGATATTGATTAGTTATGCCTGAAACCAATCCATCTACCGGAATGTTCTTTGAAAAGAGCCATCAGTATACCTTTACCTTTCAGTTGTTTTCTTCGCACGGTGAAATACACTCTTCCATCTTTCAGTGTTGGAAATATCCGGTCATTTTCACCATCAATCCGGACCAGCGATCTCACTGTCTCACCGGTGTTTTATGATACCGCATCTCCTTGCGATAAATGAATTCCACCCGCCAGTTGTAGTCATCCCAGTTCACTCCTATCTGGCGCGCGAATTTTTGCTCTACCATGGTTGCCACGTAATGACCTTCAGCATTGTCACTGAGACCATATTTGTCATGGACATATTTCTCAACACTTTCATGCACAAGCACCGAAAGAAGCTCCTTGGGTTGATTCACAAGGTCATCGTCATAATAAACAGTATTGGTTCCACGGCTCCAGTGACCCACCCACCCAAGGTGTTTTCTCATCACCACCCGGTTCCTGATATTATGATGGTCATACCTGAATGTCAGGTATTTTCCGGTATACTTGACATCTAATGCGTTCATCGCAATCAGGCGTTTTACCAGCACGCGTTTATCTGGTTTAATAAAACTCATCGACATAGGTTAGTATTAGTAATGATACTATAAAAAAGTATTTATTTGCATTTGCATTTTCTGACAACTTTTTTAACTGGTTTGCGTTTTGGTTTTGCTTTAATGATTTTCTTGGCACGTATCTGGATTACATCATTTTCATTATCATCTTCCGGGTTCCAGTAAATTTTTTTATATTTTCCTCCTTTAAGAGCTTCATTAATATCATTATCAATATCTTTCATGGGTAATTCAGTATTACCAAGTTCGTGGAGTTCTCGTATCATAGCATCAATTGCTATATCATATGCCTTGTGATTTTTGGGATGTGTTTGTTTTCTTCTGTTAACCAGTTGTTTTAAATCCAGAAGACCCTGATCATACAAGTCAATATGATGTAAACTTATCATAGTTGCTTCTTCTTCAGTATCTTTTTCCAAATCTTTTCGTCTGTTTTTATCCCATTTACCCATATAATCACCTGATACTATATTGGTGTAATACTATAAAAAAGTATGGTTTATTTTTTACACTTGCAGGTTTTTCGCCGTGATTTTGATTTTACTGTTTTCTTTTTTCGCTGGGGAGGATTTGCAATGGAATACGGTATCTGGTAAACCCATGCGGTATCACCAAGATTTTTTTGCAGTTTTACTTCTTCTGCCTTGTCGGGTGTCTGGTAGATAGTTGCGTCCTCAAGGTTTCTTGTCCAGTCCCAGTTACCCGTCTCCGGGTCTACAGTAAAAAATTTATTCATCCCGTTTCTTATGATAAATACATCAACGATCATTTTTTACACCGGCATACTTTGCGTTTTGATTTTGGATGTGCTGGTTTTCGTCTCCGGTCTTCCTCATCAGCCTCTTCCTCTTCATCTGTTGCAATTTTGGGTTGGCATGCTATGGCACGGTTTTTATAAATGAGATCGATCTGTTTTTGCATCTCTACACCTTTGATTACAGTAAATCTTCCCTCCTGTCGCAATTCCAAGAATTTATTTTGCAAATCCTGAATTTCATTTTGTAATTCCGGAGTTATACATTTGGGAAAAGATCCCAGATCCCTGAGTTTTCCTTTGATTGATGTCTCCAGTTCATCTTTAAATGATGGTCGTTTCATACCTTGTGCAAAATATTCATTTATATTCATGTAATTTCATCTCCATCATCTTATTGGCATTGATACTATAAAAAAGTATTTATCAGGATTTTTTGGTAATATGTCTTGCTATAAATGTGACAATAAAAGCTATACTAAGAACAATAGCTGCTAATACTACAAAATTTTGTATATCAGTCATTTTATTAGTTAATTTTTCTGTTGGTCCCGTTGGTGGTGGTGGTGGGGCGCAAGATACGATAACATTATCTGTTTTATTATTCCAACTAACTCCGGCAGAATTCTCTACTCGTAATAATACAGTATAATTTCCACAGAAATCATACGTGTGTATTGGGTTTTGTACTGATGATACATTATCATCTCCAAATGACCAGTTCCATAATGATGGGTAATTACTACTGGCATCAGTAAATTGAACTGTTACGGGTGGGGTTGGACCCCCTGATGATATGCTGGTAAAATCTGCTATTGGAGATCGATCTAGTACTAATATATAATCTGTTTTTATAATAGTATTTGAAACATTATTATTCTGCCACAGGTATTCTGTTAAGGTAACAGTTTTGTAGTCCCCTGTTGTATATACATGACTTATAGTAGAGTTTGTACCATCATTTATAGTCCCGTCTCCAAATGACCATCTCCATCTGTTTGGATATGATCCGGTAAAAGAGCTGGTAAATGTTACGGGATTTCCTGTTATTGGTATAAGATTATCAGCAGTAAAATCAGCAGTGAAATTCCAGTCTTCAACTGTTAATTGTGTTACCACGAAATTATGAACAGGATAATAAGTATTAATAGTTGTATTTATAAGGTAACCATAACCAAAATATTGTGATACGTTTTCCAAGCCATTGGTATAATTATAATATAATGTTGTATAATCAAGAATACTTGCACGAGTAAAACCCGGAGTAAAACCAGTGGGTTTGGATATATTGAATTCGATGGCACCATTAAGATTATCAATATTTGAGGATACCAGTGTCATCCCTGTAGGATAATCTGATGTATTTAATTGTAATGATCTCCCTTGGATATATAATGGATTAAATCTAATAGAACCAGCAATATATTGAGTAGATATAATATTTTCTATCTGGATTGTTCTGTTTCTGGTCCCACCATTGGTTATATTATCAATATAAGTAATTTGATCTGGATCTACATTATATCTAAGAATTGAATCCGGGTTTATATCAAAATAAACTGATTCGAGTAGTCCTCTGTATTCAGCATATGGTGAGGTAAATGTATTAACCCATCTTATAGTGTTTGAAAATCTAAATTCATCTATATATCCTCTAAAACTAAGAACACCTGTACCCAAATCACCAAATCTAACTGGATCGGCTGTATCAAAACTACCATTTAATAATATTGTTACTGTTGGAGTACCGTTCAGGTATACTGTAACATTACGAGTGTTTCCTCCATCAATTGTTATGCCTTGAACTACAAGATGTGTCCATGTATTTAATGGAAGAATGAATGGGTTTGTTGAATTGACAGAAGCATTCCCCATCCAGAATCTCCAGTTTGATGAAGTTGCCCCGGATACTTGGTGAATACCCCAACCGTTTGCAAGAGTGTTTGTTGTTCTTGATATCAAGATATTTTTTGTACTTGTTGCAGTATCCGGATAAACCCACATTTCAAGAGTGAAATTTCCAGAACTTATATTAAATGCTGTACCACTTGATGCATCAAGGTGATCAGTATCTGCATTAAATTGTGCAGACGCGTTCCCATATTTTATTTGAGTATTTGATGTTGTTACTGAAATAGGAGACCAAGCATTTCCTGCTTCATCGATAAATAAGATTCCGCCATTTGCCCCGTTCATATGTAACCATGAATGTAATAAAGCATCCGTATCTGATGTTAAATTAATATAATTGGTTTTTATTGTGATATTATTTCCAATAGTATTGTTGGTTAATAAACTGACATTATATTTCCCGGCTACAGAATATTGGTAGATTGGGTTTTTTAAAGATGGGTTTGTAGTATTAAACCATCGCCCATCACCGAACGACCAGTTCCATGTAGTGGGTAAATTTACAGATGTATCATTAAATTGTACTTTTAATGCATATCCTGTACCAATTGTCAGATTACTGGTAAAATCTGAAATTGGTGCAGCAGAAATATTGATTAAATATTTTAAAGGTGTCTGGTTAAATCCATAATTATTACTTGCTTGTAATACTACTGAATTATTTATAACTGTGGTATATATATGTATTGGATTTTGTAATGCTGATCCGACGGGTATGATTTCCCATATATCATTTTTATAATTACCATCACTACCTCCTAATAATACAATGCTGCTATTCCGTAATGGAATGCTGATATGATCTGCTCTGGCAGTCCATGCAGAACTTGCATTTGTCTGCATCCATGTTTTACCATTATCCTTAGATACCCATGTATCATTATGAGAAGTTCCATCCCAACCACCCATTAATAGAATATCATCGTTCAATAGTCTTACTGTAGTATGACCTGCTCTGGCAGTCCATCCGGAGCTTGGATTTTCTAATGTCCATGTTGCACCATTATCAAGTGATTTCCATGTATCATTTTTACGGAATATAAGTTCCATGCCACCCATTAATAAAATACTATTATTTGTTAATGAAACACTGGTGGCATAATATCGTGCAGACCATCCGGAACTTGCATTCATTCGTGCCCATGTTATACCATCATCAATTGATCTCCATGTATCATTTTTAATAGTACCGTTAGATCTGCCACCCATTAATATTATGCCTCCATCCTGCATAGCAACACTGGTGGCATAATATCGTGCAGTCCACCCGGAACTTGCATTTAGTAAAGTCCATGTTGCACCATTATCGACTGATCTCCATGTATCATTTTTACGTCCCGAATTATCTTCCCCTCCCATAAGAACGATATTTCCATTTGGACATACTACGCTGGTATGACCATATCGTGCAGACCATCCGGAACTTGCATTCATCAATGTCCACGTAACACCATTATCTGTTGAACGCCATGTATCATTTGTATGACCCCCGGTATAATTTCCATCCCAACCACCCATTATTACAACACTACCATCAGGTAATGTTATACCAGAAAAAGATATTCTTGGTGACCAACTGGCAGTTGGTGTTAATTGTAACCAAGACTGATTATATTTTTCGTCACCAAAAAACCACGTCCAACCAGTAGGATTGTTTGTGGACGTGTCAGTAAATGCAACTGGTAATGGTGCCGTCCCGGTAGTTATATTTGCAGTAAAATTTGCAATTGGATATAATCGTGGTGTCACATTGATAAATGTGTGTTGTACTGATATATTAGATCCCCCACTATTACTGGAGGTAAGTTTAATGGAGAAATTTCCTGTATCAAATGTTAATATGGGATTTTGTGACACACTCCACCAGATTTCAGTATTATTTCCTGCTACATTTTTAAAACTCCAGCTCCATGTAATTGGGTTATTTAAAGATGTGTCAGTAAATGCAATTGGTAATGGTGCTATTCCCATGGTACCATTTGTTATAAAAGTAGATATTGGAGATATAGCTACAAGACTTACATTAATAAAATATGTTGTCGGTGTAATATTATATCCATTGATATTACTGGCATTTAATTTAATAGAGAAATTACCTATGCCAAATGTTAATATGGGATTTTGAGATGTACTCCACCAGATTTCTGTATTATTCCCTGTTACATTTTTAAAACTCCAGTTCCATGTACTTGGAGAGTTTGTAGATGCGTCACTAAATGATACTGGTAATGGAGATCCTCCCGATGTAATATTCGATGTAAAATTTGTTACTGGGATGGCTCCTGTCGCTGTAATATAATTTATTTTTCCTGTAGTATTATAACCATCAGAATTATATGTTTGCAATGAAACGGTATATATACCTGTTACCGTATATGTATGAACCGGGTTTTGCAGGATCGAACCGGCAGGTACATATCTCCATGCATCGTTTTTATTAGATCCGTCATTACCACCCGTTAAAATAATACTTCCATCTGACATTTTGGATACGGCAAAATCAGATCTTGGTGTATATCCCGAACTTGGGTTTACCTGCGTCCAAGTAATACCATTAATAGATCTCCATGTATCATTTGATTTAGTGCCATTAGTTCCCCCTGTTAAAATAATACTTCCATCTGGCATTGATATACCGGGTGAAGATCTTGCTACAGGAGGAGAACTTATAGTAATATTATTCCACGTTACACCTTCATTTGTTGATATCCATGTATCGTTTCTACGAGTGCCATCAGAACCTCCATATAATATAATACTCTGATTTGGTAATAAAAATAATGTTGAATAATATCGTCCAGTCCATCCGGAACTTGCGTTTTGTAGTGTCCATGTTATACCTTGATCAGTAGATTTCCATGTTTCATTACTATTAGTAGTAGTTCTTCCCCCGGTTAATATAAGATTTCCATTTGCCATAACAAGTAAAGCAGGATAGTCTCTTGGTTGCCATTGGGATTTATTATTTTGTAATATCCATGTTGTACCACCATCAATTGATCGCCATGTATCATTGTTCTTGACTCCGGCATCGGCGCCTCCTGTTAATATAATACTACCATCTGATAATACAACACTGACATGACCAGATCTTCTTGT
>Ga0315294_10001329_pt1 | contig 26793 bp, 23 predicted proteins | sample YL17G13_40_MG_FD_203626 | JGI IMG/M metagenome (GOLD analysis project Ga0315294, IMG submission 203626) | Sediment microbial communities from Yellowstone Lake, YNP, Wyoming, USA - YL17G13_40 | ecosystem: Environmental > Aquatic > Freshwater > Lake > Sediment | place: USA: Wyoming | collected... | reverse complement strand
TCATTATGTGTCCGGCTCCGCGGAAGTCCTTGCGCCGGATCGTGTCGGCGCCGTGGTACTGCCACATCGCGCTCGTCAGGGGCCACTCCGTGCCGGGCGGGAACGTCCGGCGGATGAGGTCGAGCGACGGGAGCGACAGGTGCCCGAACTCGGACAGGAACCGGGGCTTCATGTTCCAGAACCACGGCACCCGGTAGTCCTCGCCGTGGCAGTACGAGTGCACGTCGCCCTCGGTCTGTGCGTTCGGATCGGCCGACCGCGGCGACATGGGGGAGGAGGGCACGTAAGGCCGGCCGGGGTCGAGCTCCCGGCAGACGGCGGCGAGTACCTCGCGCGTGAGCCGGTTCTTGGGCGCGAGCTCGGGCCAGAAGGCGTCGTTCTCGTTGTCGCCCGCCCAGATGGCGATGCATGGGTGGCGGCGCAGGTCGCGGACCACCTGCCGTCCCTCCTCGTCGAACACCCTCGCCCATTCGTCCGTCTGCGGATACCATCCGCAGGCCATCATGAAGTCCTGCCAGACCATGATGCCGAGCCGGTCGCATTCCTCGTAGAAGTGCCGGGACTCGTAGACGCCTCCGCCCCAGACCCGGAGCATGTTGCAGCCGATATTGGCCATCGCTTCGAGTGCCTTCGTCGTCTTCTCCGGCGTCACACGGGGGAAGATCGCGTCGAGCGGTGTCCAGTTGAGCCCGGTCACGAACAGGTCGCGGCCGTTGACCCGGAACCGGAAGGAAGTGGTGCCCCCGTCCTGGGGCTCCTGGACGAGTTCGACGGTGCGCAGTCCCGTCCGGAACTCCGCGCGGTCCATCGCGGTCCCGTCCGCCTCGAGCACGGCTTCCACGCGGACGAGCCGGGGCCCGCCGAGGCCGATCGGGTTCCAGAGGGGCGCGCGCTCGATCCGGACGGCCGCCGTGAGCTCGTTCAACCCCGGGTGCAGGCGCCCGCGCGCGTCGAACGGCACGCCGTGGACCGACCCCGCCACCCGGGCGGCGGCGCCATCGGGCCCGGCCCATTCCACTCCCGCGACGATTTCCGCCCGGACCAGATCGCCCTCGATGGCGAGCGTCCGGACTGTCAGGTCCACGAGTCGCCCGGCATCCGCGACGACGAGCTCGACGGGTCGCCAGATCCCGCGGGTCATGAGCCGCGGCGCGATGTCCCAGCCGAAGCTCATCTGGGCTTTGCGACAGAAGACGCGCTCCGGCGACCAGACCAGCGGGGAGTGGGCGGCGTCGAACCGGATCTCGTAGCGAGGGCTCGCGAGCCGGACCACGAGGTCGTGGGACGGGCCGGAGGACAGCCGCGAGGTCACGTCCCATTCGTGACGCAGGTGCATGTTGGATGCGCGGCCGATCTCCTTGCCGTCGAGCCAGAGGCAAGCGTAGGTGTCCAGGCCGTGGGCGACAAGGAGGACGCGCCGGCCCGGCTCGACCGCGGGAGCGTAGAGTTTGAGCGCGTACCAGACGTCGGTGTCCTCGATCCAACCCGCATGGTCGAGCTCGTCGCCGCGGTAGAGGTCGGCAGGGAGCAGACCGGCCGCGATCAGGTCCAGGTGGATGTCGCCTGGCACGCGCGCGGGCAACCAGGGCCCGCGGGCCGCCCCCGGGCTGGTCGAGCCGCCCTGGTGGGAAGTCCACGCGACCTGCCAGCCGGCGTCGAGGGAATGCCGCTCCAGCATCGGGCTCCATGATATCCATCTCCCCGTCCTGCGGGAAGCGCTCTGCTAGGATGGGTTTTTATGGAGCAGATCCTGATCCGGCTCGGGCTGCCCGCGGTGTTCCTCGGGAACACGCTGGACAACGATCTAACGCCCCTGCTGGCGGGAGTTCTCGCGCACCGCGGCTTGCTCGATGCCACGTCGGCATGGCTAGCGGGCGCGATGGGCGCGCTTACCGGCGACTGCGCCTTCTTCCTGGCGGGATGGATGTGGTCCGCGCGCGCAAAGCGGACGGACGTCTACCGGCGGTTGGGGCCCCGCGTCGAAGGGCTGGTGGATCAGGTGGGGGCATGGGAACTGCTGGCCGCCCGGGTGGTCTACGGGATCCGGTACGTGAGCATGCTGTTCTGGGGAATCCAGCGGATGGCCCCGGCGAAGTTCCTGGTCGTGGACGCTTTCGGTTGCGCGGCGTGGGTCGGGCTCCTGACCTCCCTCGGTTTCTTCATGAGCGAGACCGCCCGCGAGATCATCGGCGGGGTGCGCCAGATCGAGGTCTGGCTTGCCGGCGCGCTGATACTGGGCCTCGCGAGCTACGAAATCGTGCGGTTCCGGTGGGGTCCCCGGCTGTTCCCGGCCGTCCCGGAACGATCCCGCCGCCGGCGGCGTTTGAAGAAGTAGGAGGAGACCATGGCGGTGGAAGCGGTGGTCCTCGCCATCGAGGGGATGGGTTGCGAGGGTTGCGTGCGAGCCGTCACGCAGGCGCTCGCGGGCGTGCCGGGAGTCGTACAGGCGGAAGTGAGCCTGGAGGAGCGCCGGGCGACCGTCAGGGGCGACTTGGGGCCGGAGGGGATCGCGGCGCTCGTGCGCGCGGTGGAAGAGGCGGGCTACGAGGCCCGGCCTATCCCGTCTGCTTCGTCTTGACCAGCTTCGTCACGTCGTAGGAGGCACCGGTCAGTCGCTTGAGGATGGCGTTGTAGACCGCGTCGTCCATCTTCGGCGTCCGGCTCAGGATCCACAGGTAGGTGCGGGCCGGGTGGCCGACGACGGCGTACTCGTAGTCGTGCCCCAAGTCGATGATCCAGTAGGCTCCCGAGAACGGCCAGAAGAACCGCACGCGGAGTTTCGCCATCGTTGCCCGGTCGGTGACCCACGCCTTGCCCCGCGCGATCCGGCGCTTGCCGTTCCGACAGTCCACGCACTCGTTCATGACCGCGATGTCGCCGTCCGGGCGCAGGGAGTACGTCGCAGTCGTCTCCGTGCATCCCTTCTCGAACCGTTGGGGGAACGCCGCGATCTCGTACCACCGGCCGAGATAGCGATTGAGGTCCACGTGCGGCACCGTCTGGAGCGGCGGCAGGTCGGGGCCGGCGGCCCCGGGCGCGGTCATGGCGATCGTCAGGCCGAGGAGTAGTGAATGCATGCCCTGATCTTGCACGGGGCAAGGGGCCCCGGTCAAGCACCGCGTCAGACGGTCAGCGGCCTGCCTTCGACGGCAAGAGACACGCCGCGCCAGCGCTTGCGGGCCTCCCGCAGTATGCGGGCCATCGTGGCGTCGTCGTGCCGGGGGTCGTGGTGGAAGAGCACGAGGCGTTTGGCGCCCGCGGCCTTCGCGGTCGCTATGCCGACTTCCCACGTGCTATGGCCGCGTCCCTTCATGCCTCCCGCGTATTCGGCGGGCGTGTACATCGCGTCGAAGACCAGGACGTCGGCATGCCGGGCGAGCTTGACCACGTTGGGGTCCGGTCCGTTCGTATGCTCGGAATCGGCGCAGTGGGCAATGACGCGGCGGCGACCGCGTTCCACGGCCTCGATCCGGTAACCCACCGCGGAGTCGGGATGGTTGAGCCGTCCGACGCGCACGGTGACGCCCGCGCCGACCCGGACCGTGCAGCCGGGCCGGACCGTGTGGAACGAAATCCGGGCCTTCAGGATCGAAAGCGGGACGGGGAAGTAGGGCGGCGACATGTACCTGCTCAGGATGCCCCGGATGTCCCTTCCGAGCTTGCGCTCGCCGTACACGCGGAGCCGCGTCGCCGGCAGATAGGCGGGGGCGAAGAAGGGCCAGCCGCAGACATGATCGTGATGCGTGTGGGTGAAGAAGAGGCTGGCATCGGCGGGCCGGTGTTCCTTCATGAGCGCGTCGCCGAGCGGGAAGAGCCCGGTGCCGGCATCGATGATGATGAGCCGGTCGCGGGCCCGGACCTCGACGCAGGCGGTGTTGCCGCCGACGCGCAAAGTGCCCCGGCCGGGACAACCGATACTGCCCCGCACGCCCCAGAATCTGACAATCATTGGCTCCGATCCTCCCGTAGGCTCTGCTTTTCCGCCCTGAAGGAATCCTATCGCACCGGCGGCCGATTACAAGGTCCCCGGGCTCGGGCGCGACCGCAACCGGCGGGGGTAGCATGGAAAAGTGACCCCAGGATTGCTCCCCCGGGTCGAGAGCTGGTCGGCATACCGCCGGGTATTCGGGAAGCGACGCGTCTGGACCAAGGGGGTCGGGGAGATATGCGCCCGGCACGGCATCCCGGCCCGCCGTCTCGAGACCACCTATCCCGGCACCTGCATCGTGCTCCTCGTGAACCGTCGCCGGCTGGTCAAGCTGTTTCCTCCCTTTCTCGCCGGCGACTGCGCGGTGGAGGCATCGGCACTGGCCGCCGTGCGGCGTGCCCGGGTCCGTGCTCCCCGGGTGGTGGCCCGCGGCGTTCTGCGGGATCGCTCGGCGTGGCCCTATCTGATCCTTGCCCCGTTGCCGGGTCGGCCGGTCCGCGAGGTAATGACCCGGTTGCCGCGCCGTTCCAGGCTCGCGATCATGGCCGCGGCCGGACGCATCCTGCGTCGTGTCCATGCCGCGGACCCGCATGCGCTCCCGCGCCGGGCCGCGTTGCGGCTCCCGGAGCTCACCGCGCGGGCCCTTGCCGGCTTCCGGCGGGCCGGCGTGTTCTCTCCGGCACTGCTCCGCGATCTGGGCCGGCGTCTGCCGGGTCTGCTCCGTCCCGCCGGCAGGCCCCGGCTCGTGCACGGCGACCTCAACGAGGACCACGTGCTGGTCGCCCGTCGCCGGGGCCGCTGGATCGTCACAGGGCTGATCGACTTCGCGGATGCACGGCTGGGGGATCCGGCCCACGAGTGGATGCCCGTCTGGCTCGGTCTCCTCGGTCGTGATGCGGCGAACTTCCGTGCCTTCCTCGCGGGCTTCTCGCCGCGGCTGCGTGTCACGGCGGCGTGGCGGGACCGGGCGGCCGCGTCCGTCCTCGTCCACGATTTCGCTCCGCAGGCGGTATGCGCCGCCCTGAAAGCTGACCGTGTCCGATCCCGCGCCATGGACTGGAACAGCCTCCGGGACTGGCTCTGGCCGCCCTCGCTCGAGGCGCTATCATGAAATCCATGACGCGGGATAGCGCGCGGAGACGGCCGTGACCGGCGGCCTCGCCGCATCCGGGCTGATCGGCGCGGTCATCCTGGCCATCCTGCTGGGGCCGCGATCCCGGGCGCGGCCGAAGGTCCGGGACGTGAACCTGCCGGCCGACCTCGACGCATACTTCGCCTCGGCCGAGGCCCGGATGAAGCACCTGCGGCCCGGGTGCGCGAAGGGGGTCCGCTGGGCCGATCCCGCGAAGAAGGAACCGACTCCGGTCTCGATCGTGTACCTGCACGGCTTTCCTGCCAGCCGCGACGAGATCGCCCCGGCGTGCGACCGGCTCGCCGAGGCATGGGGCGCCAACGTCTTCTACTCGCGTCTCGCGGGCCAGGGGGCGGACGGGGAAGCGCTGGCGAACGTCCGGGTCGACGACTGGTTCGAGGATGCGAACGAGGCCTGGGCGGCGGGCCGGCGCATCGGCCGCCGCGTGGTCCTGATCGGGATGTCCACGGGGGCCCCGCTCGCCGCGTGGCTGGCGCTCGCTCGTCCGGAGGCCGCGCTCCTCGTCCTGATCTCGCCCAACTTCGCCCCGGCGGATCGCCGGAGCCGGTGGCTCTTGTGTCCGTGGGGCCGTCTGCTCGCGCGGGCCGTGCTGGGACGCACCTTCCGCATCGCCGGCCGGACTCCCGAGGCCAGGCGCATCTGGACGAGCCGGCCCCGGAGCGAGGCGGTCGCCGAGATGGTGGCGGTCGCGGACTTCGGCGCCCGGCTCCCGCTCGAGCGGCTGGCGCCGCCGGCTCTCGTCGTCTTCACCTCGCGGGATGAGCGCGTGAGCGTGCCCGCGATCCGGCGCGCGTTCGACCGGATCGGATCGCCGCGCAAGAAGTGCGTGGACCTGCCGGGGGCCCACCGTCACGTCCTCGCGGGCGACTGCCTCTCGCGCCGGACGACGCCCGCGCTGGTCCGGACCATCGCCGCCTTTGCCGCCGAGGCCGGAGTCGAACACCTGTTGGAGCCTTCCTCTGCCCGGCTGAAGTCATGTAGACTTCCAGGAGAAGAGTCGGAAAAGGGAGGACCAAGATGAGCAGGCTTGTTCTGCGGATCTGCCTCTTGTGCTTTGCGTGTTCGTTGGTGAGCCCGGCTGGCGCTGAGAGCCGGAAATTCCGGGTGGCGCTCGTGGATCTCCAGTCGGAGAAGGCAATGCGTGGACTGTCATTGACCGTTTCGGAATACCTGAGGGTCAAGCTGGTGCAGGCGGGCATCTACGAAGTACTGGAACGCGGTCGCCTCCGGGAGATATTGGAGGAACAGGCGTTGCAGCAGACGGGGATCACCAACGTCGACAATGCCGTGAGAACCGGCAGGATCCTGAACTGCCAGAAGATGTTCGTCGGGGTCTTCTCCCGGTTGGGGGAGCGCTATTTCCTGTCCATAGAGTGCGTGGATGTGGAGACAACCAGGGTGGATTTCGCCGACAGCGTGGAGGTCAACGTCGAAGGAGAGCTGAAACGGGCGGCGGAGTATCTCATCGACAGGATGATAGTCGGCTGGTATCGCTATCTATGGTGGATGGCGCCGCGCTGGGCGGCCAACGCCGCGGGCACGCGCATCGTGACCAGGGCCTACCGAGAGACCGAGGAGGAAGCCGACTCCGCCCGGAATGCGGCCAAGACAATCGGCGAGTATCAAGCGGCGAGTGCCCTTTACGACAAGATGGCCGACCTGGCTCCCAACGGCGGGGCCAAAGTGGAGGCCGTCTTCATGACGAAGATGACAAGGGCGCGTTCCGCCGAGCTGAAAGGCGACATGAAGGAGGCAGTCGAGCTCTATCGCCAAGCCTCCATGGAGGCGCCTGACGAGGAAGCGAAGAAGGCGGCGCTGGTCAACTGGGGTCTGGCCACGGAGGCCGTCGCGGCCAAGCCGACCGTTCCATCCCGGGAGACCCCGGAGCGTCCCACGGCGAGGGAGAAGATCCCTGCTCCCGCGCCGGTTCCCGAAAACCGCATCGACCAGCCGGGGACAGTCGAGGGACCCGGATACCGCGAACTGCGCCTGCGCATGGTCGAGGAGCAGATCGCCGCCCGCGGGGTGAAGGATGCGGCGGTACTGGCGGCGATGAGGAAAGTGCCCAGGCACCTCTTCGTGCCGTCCTCTTCCGTTCCTCAGGCCTACGAGGATCACCCCGCTCCCATAGGATTCGGGGTGAACATCTCCCAACCGTATATCGTTGCCCTGATGAGCGAGCTCCTGTCGTTGGAACCCGGGGAGAAAATCCTGGAGATAGGCACCGGCTCGGGATACCAGGCGGCGGTGCTGGCCGAGATGGGCGGCCGGGTGTATTCAATCGAGATAGTCCCGCAAATGGCCGAGCGGGCGGCCGTCGTACTGAGGGAACGCGGTTACGGCAGCGTCAAGGTGAAAGCCGGGGATGGGTACAAGGGCTGGCCTGAATATGCGCCCTTCAAGAGGATCATCATCACCGCTGCCGCGCCGTATCTCCCGCAGCCGCTGATCGATCAGCTTGAAGAGGGCGGCAGGCTGGTGGCGCCCGTGGGCGACGACAGAGCGCAGTACCTGGAGGTGGCGGACAAGGTCGGGGGAAGGATACAGCGCCGAAGGGAGATGCAGGTGATCTTCTCCCCGATGACGGGCGAGGTCCGCAAGGAGAGATGACGACGCGGAACTGGCCGCGTGAACGCGCGCACCGGCCTCACGGGACGCACTCGATGTTGGGGACGCCGGTCACGAACCCGGTCAGCGTGAGGACGACCGAGATCGTGCATTCGCCCAGGGCGAGGCCGAGGAAGAAGGGGAGGACCCTCCGGTAGGCCTGCGCCCCGCCGAACCCCATGATGCAGGTCTTGCATAGCCAGCCAACCAGTATAGAGAACCAGATGCGGCTGACCGCCCAGGTGGCGCAGACGACGAACCCGAACGGGTGCAGGGGCCACCAGCCGAAGAGGCTTCGCAATACGAGCATGCCGCTGACGAGCGCCGCGCCCGTAGCCAGGTGCGCGACGTTGGTGGGGCAGACGGCGTGGTTGCCGATCTTGAGGGTACTGAACTCCGGCGGGTTCTTCTGCCGGTTCGCCGCCTCGTCCAGGTAGTACATGGGGGCCATGACCGACGCCCACGATTCCACGTTGGAGGCGCCGTACTTGTGGCTGATCGAGATGAAGCCCCAGGTGCCGGCCCCGAGACCGATCACGGCGGCAAGCGCGAAGACGGGCAGGACGCGGCGCAGGGGCAGGTGCCCCTCGTCGGCGGCCTTGAGGCCGTTCATGACGTAGGGCATGAAGACCTTGCGCATGTCCTCGTGGTTGATCCCGCGCTGGAGGGCGAGCGCGGTGAGCGACGCTCCGCTGATCCACGAGGCGGGGAAGAGCCCGGTAACGAACCGGAACGGCTCCGTGATCCCGCTCAGGAAGAGGAGGCCGGATTCGGCCACGACCCGGGTGAGCACGAGGAGCATGGCCAGGAAGCACGCGGTGGCGACCGCGCCGACCCACCACTGCGCGCCCGCGAGCGCGTACCACCCCGTCATCGCCAGGAATCCGCCGGCGATCAGGATCAGGCTCAGCCACGGTGGCAGGGCGTCCTCCTCGGGATCGGTCCGGCCGGTCAGCGCCCGCTGGAGCCACAGGGCGAGCGGCCGGCGGGCCGTCCAGCACAGGAACGCGGCGATCGCGAACATACCCCCCGAGGTCTCGAAGACCGTGAACCCGGTCCACCAGTTGCCGAAGAAGCCCTGTCCGCCGGCGCCCAGCCACGCTATGAAGACCCAGCTCGCCCGGTAGAGGACGTAGAAGAACCAGAACGAGAATCCCACCTCGCGGGTAAGCAGGAACGAGATTCCGACGACCGAGAAAAACAGCTCCGCTCCCATGAGCCGGAACTCGCTCCAGGGCCGGTCGGGAAAGATGCTCCACCAGTTCCAGTAAAGGGGGAGGTCGGGCAGTCCGGGCACGTAGGCCCGGAGGCCCTTGAAGCCCCAGATCAGGACGGGGATCGCGATGCCGGCCCAAGTCAGCGGGTTACGGAAGAACCCGTTGAGGAGGTGGCCCCGGTCGGGCGGTGCGGCGACCTCGACTGGCACGTACACGATCGGGAAGATCAGCCGCTCGCGCTTCGACCACTGCCGGAAGAAGACCGCGCACAACGCGAGGTTGGAGGCGTAAAGGATCAGCGCGTAGCCGCCCCAGGCGACGATGGGGCCCGCCCACATCCGCCATGGGATCGACTCGCCCTTGGGCAGTCCCTCCATGAACCAGCGCAGTGCCGGGTGGTTGGGGTCGCGGGAGACGACCATCCAGGCGGGGAGGTGCCGGACGACGTGGGTTGCCCAGTCGTTGGAACCGGAAGCGTAGTAGGCGGGCGCCACGACGAAGGACGGGAAGTAGCCCGGGAACGAGTAGGACGACAGCGATCCCGCGATGCCAACGAGGCTCCAGATGAGGAGCAGCTCGCCCCGGGACAGCCCGGCGATTCCCAGGAACCGCCGCGCGCCGGTGTTGACGGCCAACACGAGCACCGCCACGAACACGATGGCGGCGACCGGGAAGTGATTCCCGACCAGGAGCGTGTTCTTGAGGTAACAGTCGTTGTAAGCCGAGAACAGGCAGATGAGCGTGGCGGTGAAGAGCCCGAGGCATGCCGCCCGGGCCGTCAGGGGCGAGGGAGGATGGGCGGGCCGGCCCGCGGATTCTCCGGGTGGCATGGTTCCCATGATAGCCCGGCCGACCGGCTAGAATACGTCCCGTGAACGCGCCGTCCCCGTGCTGATCGTCGACGGTCACCTCGACCTGGCCTGGAACGCCCTCCAGTGGAACCGGGACATCACTCTCGACGTCCCGGCCCTGCGGGCCCAGCCGGGGGTAGAGGTCCGGGTCGTCGCGGGCCAGCGCATGCGCGGCCGGATCGTCCCCACGGTCGGTCTCCCCGCGATGGTGCGGGGCCGTGTCGGGCTGTGCTTCGCGACCCTGCTGGCGCGGTCCACGGGGAAGCCGGTGCCGCACCTCGACTATTCCTCGCCGCTCCAGGCCGCCGCCGTCGCCGGGGGCCAGCTCGCGTATTACCGGGCGCTGGCGGCGCGCGGGCTCCTGCGCATGATCCGGATCGTTCGCGAACTGAACGAGCATGTGGCGGCGTGGGAGTCCTTCGATCGGCGTCCCGGGCCGGGCGATCCTCCCGCGGTAGGCTTCATCCTGGCGGCCGAGGGGGCGGACTTCGTCATCGACCCGGGCGCGCTTCGCGACTGGCACGGCGCGGGCCTGCGGGCGCTTTCACTCTCGCACTTCGGGAACGGCCGGTACGCGGGCGGCACGGGAAGCCGGGCGGGAGTGTCGAAGGCGGGACTGGCCCTGCTCCGCGCGATGCGGAAGCTGGGCATGATCCTGGACGTGAGCCATCTTTCGGACCGGGCGTTCCGGCAGGCGCTCGATCACTGGCAGGGACCCGTCATGGCCAGCCATAACAACTGCCGGGCTCTCGTCCCGGGTGTCCGGCAGTTCTCGGACGCCCAGGTTCGCGAGCTGGTCCGGCGCAACGGCGTCATCGGCGCCGTGTTCGACGCCTGGATGCTCGTCCCCGGCTGGGAGCGGGGGAGGAAGAGCAACCCCCGGGCGACGATGCAGGCGGTCGCGGACCACATCGACCATGTCTGTCAGCTGGCCGGCGATGCCCGCCACGCCGCCATCGGATCGGACCTCGACGGCGGGTTCGGCAAGGAGCAGTCGCCGGCCGACCTCGACACGATCGCGGACCTGCCGAGACTGGGGGGGATATTGAGGAAGCGCGGGTACCCGGACGCCGACGTCGCCGCCATCTTCCACGGCAACTGGCTCGCGCTCCTCCGCCGCTCCCTGGCTCGCTAAACTGACTGGCCGGCCGCGAACGCGGAGGCCCAGGCCCAGTGCAGGTTGTAGCCGCCCAGCCGGCCGGTCACGTCCACGACCTCGCCCACGAAGTGAAGCCCCGGCACCTTCCGGGCCTCCATCGTCTTGGATGACAACTCGCGGGTATCCACGCCGCCCCGGGTCACCTCGGCCTTCTCGTATCCCTCCGTGCCCGCTGGGATGACCCGCCAGGCCTTGACCGCGTCCGCGATCCGCGCGATCCCGGCGTCCGAGATCCTGGCCAGCGGCGTCGCCGGGAGATGCCCGGCGGCGAACAGCCGGGCGAACCGCGTGGGGAGCCGGTCGAGCAGCATCTCCTCCGGCTTGACGGCGCCCCGGCGGTCCCGGACCGACCGGAGCCAGGCCCCGACATCGAACCCGGGCAGAAGATCGATCATGACCGAATCGCCGCTCCGCCAGAACAGCGATGCGTCCAGGATCGAGGGTCCCGAGAGGCCCCCATGGGTGAAGAGCATGGATTCCCGGAAGCTCCGGTCGCGGCAGGTGACGGTCACGTCGGGCAGGGCAACGCCCGCCAGCTCCGCCCAGCGGACCCGGTCGGCGTCGCGCCAGCACAGCCCGACCAGGGCGGGCTCCGGCGGGACCACCTTCAGCCGGAACTGCTTCGCGACCGCAAGCCCGAACCCGGTCGCCCCCGTTTGCGGCGCGGCCAGGCCACCCGTTGCCACCACGAGCCGGGGCGCCCGGAGCTCGCCCCGGTCGGTCCCGATCCGGAATCCGGCGGAATCCCGGAGCACGGACACTACGGGCCGGTTCAGCGCGAACTCCACCCCGGCCAGCCGGCACTCGTCCACGAGCAGGTCGCGGACCTGGGCGGCCGTACCGTCGCAGAACAACTGGCCCTGGGTCTTCTCGTGATAGGAGACTCCGTAGGCGTCGAGGAACCGGGTGAAATCGTCGGGTGTGAAGCTCTTGAGCGCGGAGATGCAGAACCGGGGGTTGGCTGAGACGTACGCGTCCGGCCCGGCGTTGAGATTCGTGAAGTTGCACCGGCCTCCCCCGGTAACGAGTAGTTTGCGGCCGGGCTCGGGGGCGTGGTCCACGACGACGACCCGGCGGCCCCGGCGGCCCGCTTCCCGAGCGCAGAATAGCCCGCCCGCTCCGGCCCCCAGGACCATGACATCCGCCGCCGGTTTGTCTTTCAAGACCGGTCAGCGCCGTTCAAGCTGAAGGTAGACGGGGGATTCGTCGTACGGGACCCGAACCCGTCCGCCCTGCGGCCGCAGTTTCGGCGCGGCAGCGGGCCGCTCTGCCAGAGGCATCTTCGTCGCTCCGGCGAGCGTCAATCCCCCAAGATCTAGGTCGAACACGCCGGTGCGGCCGGACCCCGTGGGCGACCAGATGGCGACGATCGAGTGCGACGGCCCGTTCGCACGGACAAACCGGTAGGCGTAGACCTGGCCCGGTGTCTCCTCGATCGCGCGGTCGAACGAGAAGTCCCCGAGGGTCCGGTAGAGATGGGCGACGGCATGGTACGCGGGCTTCGGAACGAAGTGCCGGGTCAGCCCCGACGATCCGTGGAACTGCGGTGCGTCCTCGTCGTTGAAGAAGAAGATGTACGCGCGCGCCACGCCCATCCGGGCGAATACCATGAACGACCGGACCAGGTATTGCGCCTGTTTCTCGTCGGTCACGTCCTCCCATTTGGCGAAGTCGCCGGTCGCGGGCGGCGGCTTCGTCCCGGCATCCCACCCGAACTCGGTCACCCAGACGGGCTTCCCGGGCGCATGCGCGTCCCGCCACGCGAGCATCTCGCGCACCTCGGCCAGGTACCGGATGGCCGGGTCCTCGGGAAACGAGCGCCGCCACGTAGGCCATCCCGCGGCCAGCGCGTAGGAGTGCATGTTGACGACGTCGTAGAGGCCCGCGAGCCCGTCGAGGCACGCGACGCTCTTCGCGTATTCGCCGCTGGCCGTCGTCGTGAGCGCGCAGGGCAGGATCGTGATGGCCTGGTCCCCGGCGCGCAGTCCCTCGGCCATCGCGCGGAAGATGCGCCGGTAGACCGCGTCATCGTACTTTCCCGGCTCGTTCCCGATCTCGGCCGAGGTCACGAGGGGGGTGGCCGACGAAGGCCCGAACGCGCGGGCGAACGCCTCGCCGTAGCGCCTAGCATCCGCCTCGGGGTCCTTCCATAGCGTGGCATCGATCTGGTCGAACATGAGGCAGGCGTCGGTCGTGAACTTCTCCCTGCGCCAGGAGCCGTAGACTTCGTTCCAGTCCACGCCGTTACGTGCGACCGGGAATGTGGTCTTCGCCGAGGTGTCGTTGCCGAAGTCCCAGTCGATGGGATGGTAGTCACGCACCAGGCTGCAGACAGCCTCGTAGAGGGCGGGCCGGAACTGGACCGTGTGCCCGTTCACGCCCATGAGGTCGCGCATGAGCGGGGCGGGCCCCCCCGCCGCGGCCAGGCCCGCGGAGAGCAGGGCGATCACGCCCACGAAGCTCGAAGCGTCCACGGAGTGCGCGGCACGGGGGTCAGCCATTCCTTGCCGGCGGGGGGAAGCCGGTGTCGTAGTCGATGAAGTCGGGCCGGTAGCCGTCGGCCGGGTTGAACCGGGTCTTTCCTTTCCAGTTGTGGCGCTTGAGATCGCGCCAGCTTCGGCGGGCCCACCACGAGCCGCGCCATGGGTCCCTCTCCCGGTCCATCCAGTCCAGGAGCGCGTCATGCAGCCGATCGCGGTCCGGGGCGTGCCCGGGAGAATCGATGAGGTTGTTCATCTCGTACGGGTCGTCCGTCAGGTTGTACAACTCGTCGGAATCGAGGAGGTTTACGACGAGCTTCCAGGGCCAGTGGACCAGGCACCGCAGGGGCTGGTACGCGCCGTAGTGGTCGTGGTCGGCCTCGTAGCGGTGGTACTCGATGAACGCGGACCGGCCCAGGTCACGGTGCCCGCCCCTCAATAGATCCGCGAAAGGGCGGCCGAGGAGGGCGGGCGGCACCGGGAGACCGGCCAGTTCGAGCATGGTCGGCATGACGTCCAGGTGACTGACCACCGAATCGTTGCGCGATCCCGCCGCGACCCCGGGGCCGCGGATGATGAGCGGAATCCGGGCTATCTCGTCGTAGGCCGCCGGTCCCTTGTTCCTGATGTGGTGGGCGCCGAGCATGTCGCCGTGGTCGGAAGTGTAGATCAGCCACGTGTTTCCGGATCCGGCGCGGGCCGCCTCGACCACGCGGCCGATCTCGGAGTCGACGAAGCTGTTGCATCCGAAGTAGAGGGGATCGCGGGCGAATCCGCCCGGCGCCGGGAATCCCTCGTACTCCGAGGCCCATTCCCGCAGGTGAACGGGCTTGCGGGAGAGGTCCTCGTTCCAGCTCGGGCCCACGGGGAGGCGGAAGTCGATGAATTGCTCCGCGAACTCGGGCGGGCAGGTGTAGGGATGGTGCGGCTCGTCGTAGCTCACCACCAGCAGGAAGGGCCGGTCCCGTTTCCTCGCGAGGAACCGTTCGGCCCGGTCGCCGCACCGATGGGCCCAGGTGAACCCGGCGGTGATGGCGTGCTTCCTGAGATCCGCCAGGGAGTTCAGCCCGGTCCGCCAGAGCCGCCGTCCGTCGTCGCCCAGCTCCTCCAGGTAGCGGCGGCCGTCGTACCAGTACTCATCGTCCCAGCCGGGCGGGCATATGCCGGTGTCGAAGTAGTCGTGGCCGGCCAGGTGCCACTTGCCGACGTAGGCGGTGTCGTACCCGGCGTCCCGGAACCGCTGTCCCATGGTCTTCACGTAGTCGTAGAGGCCGTAGAGGTTGGTCCAGGCTCCCGCGGCGTGGGGAGTCAAGCCGGTGAAGATGCCGGCGCGGGCCGGGGTGCACACCGGACACGACGTGTACGCGCGGCCGAAGGTCACGCCCTCCCCGGCGAGCGCGTCCAGGCACGGCGTGCCCACGGCCTTGTTGCCGTAGGCGCCGACGAGCCGGGTGTCCTGGGTGTCGACCATGACGAATACGAAGTTGGGTCGGTCCATGGCGCGCGGTCATTATAGCCCCGCCCACAGCCCTTGACCGTTCTCTCGCGGCATGGAACACTAGGCAGGCCCATGAAACGACTCTTCCACGAACTCTTCTCCGAAGTGCAGGGTATGCCGTTCGCTATCCGGTATCCAGACGGGAGCACGGTCGCCTACGGCGACGCGGGCGCCCCGAAGTTTACGCTGATCTTCAAGACCGAGGCGGCCATGCGGGCCATCCTGGTCAACGTGGACCTCGGGTTCGGCGAGGCCTACATGTACGGGGACATCGACGTCGAAGGGAGCCTGCTGGAACTCCTGAACCTGGTCTGGACGGCGGACCTGGCGGCCACGCTCCGGAAGGCGGCCTTTCACCCCGCGCGGATCCTTCGCTACCTGCCGAGTCATCTCCGGGTTGCCTGGCAGTACCTGTACCAGCCGCACACGTACGAGAAGGACAAGCGTTACATCTCCGAGCCGTACGACCTCGGGAACGACTTCTACGCGAAGTGGCTCGACAAGGACCTGCTCTACTCCTGCGCCTACTTCAAGACGGAGAACGACTCGATCGACGCGGCCCAGGAACAGAAGCGCGAGCACGTCTGCCGGAAGGCCCGGCTGGCTCCCGGCGAGACCCTGCTCGACATCGGGTGCGGCTGGGGCGGCCTGCTCATCTACGCCGCCCAGCACCACGGAATCTCCGGGGTCGGCGTCACCCTGTCGAAGGAGCAGGCGGCGTTCGGCAACATGAGGATCAAGGAGGCCGGCCTTTCAAACAGGATCCATGTCGAGCACGCCCACTGGCGCGACCTCGAGAAGCAGAACCGCGTGTTCGACAAGGTCGTCTCGGTGGGATGTCTCGAGCACGTGGGCAAGCGCTGGCACGACCTGTTCTTCACCGTCGCGAAGAAGTCCCTGAAGCCCGAGGGCACGTTCGTCCTGCACTCGATCGCCAAGCGCAACCGGGGACCCTCGCTCGCCTTCGGGAACAAGCATATCTTCCCCGGGGTCTACACGCCGACCCTGGCCGAGATCGCCGAGTGCCTGGAGCGGCAGAGGATGCGCATCCACGACGTCGAGAACCTGCGCCTGCACTACTCGCTGACGGAACAGAGGTGGGTCGACGCCTTCGAGCGGAGAGCGGACGAGTTCCGGGCGACCTACGGCGAGCCGTTCGTCCGGATGTTCCGCTTGTACCTCACCTTCGGCGTCGCCATGATGCGGTACGGCGACAACGAGCTATACCAGCTCATCATCACGCCGGGCATCGACAACGTGCGCCCCTTGACGCGCGACTACCTGTATCGGAACTAGCCCAGGCCGGCCCCGGCGACCGAAAGTGGTCGCTGATAACATGAGGGTTGATGCCCAAGCGAAGGCGATGGATCCCGGCCGCGGTGCTTCTTGGTCTTGCCTGCTTGACGCCGCTGCCGGGCTGGGCCGGCCGGTCTCCGGTGGCCGCCGCTTTCGATTCGATGAGCGACGAGTTGGAGGCGGGGTATAGGGCCAACCGTCCGATCAGGGCGGGCGAGTCGCTGGCCGTCCTGGATTTCACCGTGGAAGCGCCGACGGGCGCAATCAAGACGGGCAGACGGCTGGCGCGGATGATGCAGGACAGGTTGGCCCGGAAGGATCTCTTCGAAGTCATCAGCGCCAGGAACACGGGCCGTCTCATGCAACAGGAGCGGATTTCCTCTTCGACCGGAATCGGCGAATCCGGTGCGGTCGAGATCGGGCAACGGATCGGAGCGGCGCTCGTGGTCTGGGGAAGTGTCGTGCGAGCCGGGTCCGTGATCCGTGTGGAGTGTGCGCTGGCCGACACCGAACGTGGGGAAGTCGTGGCACGGACGAGCCGGGAACTCGATGGGGCGACGGTCGAGGATGAGTTGGGCTTCGACCTCGGGTATGTGCCTCCCAGGGTCTGGACCGTATATCTCGCGGCGACGACCGCCCAAGTGGATTCAGGTCACACGAGCCGGCAAAATGTCGGGTGGCGCTGGGGAGGGGGTACTCTGCCCATAAGATTCACCGAGGAGATGCGGGGCCGCCCCCGTTGGTCGGTCGGAGCGGGCGTGCATCGAAGCCTTAGCGAGTATGTCGCGCTCGATGTCTCAGCAATGCCACTCGGGGCCGAGGTGACGGTCGAGCGGAAGGCGGAGGCCGGGCGGCAGCGGTGGGGCGGGCGAGCGGGATCTGGCAGAGACTGCCGGATGCGGCGCACATGGGCGGCGCGCTGGAGGCGGGAGTGCAGGCACAGCGGGTGCTTGGAGACGGTCAGGCTCTGACGGCGTGGGCTCTGGCGGGCCCGCTGGGGGGCGGGGCTGGATACCTTGCGGCGTGGCGGGTGGTGGTTGGGGTGGGGTGGTTGGAGAAGTTGGCCGACGGGTTCTTCCTGCCTGGTCCCGAAGGTTACGGGATTGGGGCCGAGGGTTCGTTCCTCGGCGAGGGGGTCGGTCAGGGCGGTGCGGGGGCGCTGTACTGGTTCGGTGATCCGTCGGGCGATGGCGCGACCCTCTTCATCCGGGCCGGCGTGAGGTATCAGGAGATGAGCGCCCAGATCATACAGCCGCGGGTCGGCATCGGGTTCCTGTGGCGACGTGGCCGGATGCCGGGGTTCCAGTTCGACTATGCGATGGCCCCGCTGGGCGGGCTGGGTCTCACGCACTATGCATCGTTGGGGGTGAGATTGTAGCGTTCGAGGGGTGGTTCGTCGGGAGCGGTCGCGGCAGCAGACTCACAGAAAAGAGCCTGCCCTCCGAGCTGGGCCGTTCCTGACGGGCCGACCTGCATTGCGTGACGTGAGGAGTAGTGCGTTAGAATCACGACAAGGATACGAAGCCGGGGTGGCGGAACTGGAAGACGCCGGGGACTTAAAATCCCTTGGCCCGCAAGGGCCGTGCAGGTTCGAGTCCTGCTCCCGGCAGGGCATAGATGAACTGGCGAAGGATCAGGGCTCAGATGCGGAGAGCCGACAGATACTACAAGGACGGAGGCGCGCGCTCAGTGTTCGTTGGTGAAGTCTCATGGGGATATCACCAGGTTCATTACCACGTTTCTAACCCTTGTTACCGCGTTTCGTCCAGCGGGCGCCGCGACCGGTGCCGAGGCAGCGGACCTTGTCCTGCCGGTGCAGGCGGTCAGTCACGACAAGGACTACGATAGTTCCCACCTTGCACTGCGGCCGTGACCGGCAAGGCGTACCCCGTGCTTCTTCTTCATCTGTGCCAGGATTTTCTTGATCAGTTGGGGGCTTGCCGCTGGTACCTGGGCCCGCAAGTCCGCCAGCGTGAAGGCCCCGACCTGGGCCCGGATTGCCTGCCGGACCATCTCAGCCTTCGCCGGCCGTGCATCGGCGGATTCCACGTGCTGTTGGAACTCCCCATAGGCGCGACGAAGGATTCCCAGGAAGTAGTTCCACCATGGAGCGATGCCGTTCTTGCCTTGATGCCAGCCAGCGGAGCATTCCTGCAGTATCCTGTAGTAGTCCTCCTTGCTGTCTTCAACCAGCCTTTCCAGGCTTACATACCGGCCCACTTCAAACCCGTGCTGGAGAAGAAGGAGGGTTGTCGCCAACCGGGACACCCGGCCGTTTCCGTCGCGGAATGGATGTATGCACAGGAGATCGAAAACGAACGTCGTCAGCGCGAGAAGCGGGGGGAGGCTCTCATCTTCGTTCACCGCGTTGTAGTTTCGGCAGAGAAGGTCAACCGCCCTTGGCGTGTCCTTCGCCGGAACAGTCGTGAACCGCACCCGGCGCTCGCCGTTCGGAAGAATCTCGATGATCTCGTTGTCCCTTGCCTTCCACTTGCCCGCGTCGCCGGACATTCCCCCCTGAGCCGTCGCGTGGAGATGCTGGATGACGCGGGGCTCCATGCGCATGGGTTGTTTCGGGGTGAACATCCAGTTCAGGGCCTTCCGGTAGCCGGCGAGTTCCTCCTCGGAGCGGTCGCGGGGCCGCACTTTCCCCAGCACCAGCGGTCTTAGGCGCGCCGCCGGGACCGTCACGCCCTCGATGCGGTTCGAGGACTCGACGCTCTGGATGATGGCCTGTTCGCGCAGGGCCGCCAGAACCTCGGGTTTCTGCCTGGTCCACAGGTCCTGCTTGCCCTTGGCTTCCATGCACTGTGCCAGCAACCAGCTCGTTCCCATCGGGACGGACTCGGCCTTCATCCGCTCCGGGCGCAATGTAAGCACGATGTGTCCTTCCTGTCTCATGGTAGCTTAATAATAGCCTATTTCCCGAATGGTAGCCAAATGCCCCGAAGTTGTGCATGCCGGCCGGGGGGCAGGCTGAGGGCTTTCCTCGCTAGACCGTCCAGACGCCGTCCACGAGCCGGTGGATGCGCAACGGGTTGGCGTCCTGGAGCGCGGGGGGAAGCAGGGAATCGGGGAAGCCCTGCCAGGCCGCGGGCCGCACGAACCGGAAGATGGCGGAGGATCCTACCGAGGTGAACCTGGCGTCCGTCGTGGCGGGCCACGGGCCGCCGTGCTGCATTGCGTCACCGACCTCGACGCCCGTGGGAACCCCGCTAAAGAGCAGCCGACCCGACCGCTCCCGCAGCAACGCGACCAGCCCGGGCCGCCCTGCCACGTCCGCCTCGGTTCCATGGACCGTGGCCGTGAGCTGGCCGGGCAGCGAGGCGATCCCGGCTTCCAGCTCGCGGTCGTCCACGCACCGCACTATCAGCGTCGAGGGGCCGAAGACCTCCTCCTGCAGGGCGGGAGTCCGCAGGAACACGGCGCCGGACACGGTCAGCACCGCGGCGGCGCCTTCGTGCTTGGCCGGGTCGGGGGCGGCCGCCGCCCGGCCGGCGACGGCCACCCCGGGCAGGGCCGCCATCCGTTTCAGCCCGGTCACGTAGGCGGAGTGGATCGGCCCCGTCAGCATCGTCGCCGGCGTGGTTGCCGCGATCTTCGCGGCAAGGGCGGCGACGAACGCTTCCATCCGCAGTCCCTCGATCACGAACACGAGCCCGGGGTTGGTGCAGAACTGGCCCACGCCCAGCGTCACCGACCCGCATAGGGCGCCGGCAAGGCCGGCGAGGTCGCCGTCGAGCGCCGAAGGCAGGACAACGACGGGGTTGACGGATCCCATCTCCGCGAACACGGGGATGGGGTCCGGACGGGAGGCGGCGGCGTCGAAGAGGGCGCGGCCCGCACGAACGGACCCGGTGAACCCCGCGGCCTTCACCTCGGGCGCGCGGACGAGCGCCGTGCCCCCGGAGTGGTCGCAGTGGACGTGGGAGAAGACCCCGGCGGGCATTCCGGCGGACTTGGCCGCCGCCGCGATCACGCCCGCGACCAGGTCCGACGTCTTCGGGTGGCCCGAGTGCGCCTTGACGATGACCGGGCACCCGGCGGCCAGCGCCGAAGCGGTGTCGCCCCCCGCGGTCGAAAAGGCGAAGGGGAAGTTGGACGACCCGAAGACTGCGACCGGCCCCACCGGCACGAGCATGGAACGGATGTCGACCCGGGGCGCGGGCTTGCGGTCCGGCTGGGCCCGGTCGATCCGCGCCCGCACCCAGGAGCCCTCGGTCACGACCCGGGCGAAGAGCCCGAGCTGGCCCACCGTCCGGCCCCGCTCGCTCTCGAGTCGGGCCCGGGGGAGCGCGGTCTCGGCGCCGCAGGTCTCGAGCAGGGCGTCGCCGAGTCCCATGATCCCCTCACCGATCGCGGTCAGGAACCGCGCGACCTGCTCCCGCGGGCGGGCCCGGCAGTCCGGGAACGCAGCGGCGGCGGCGCGGACGGCCTCACCGACCGTGGGCCCGCTCACAGCGCCCGCACGGCCACGAATCCGGCCGTGTCGAACTTCACCGGGTTCTCGAGCGGACGGCCGAAGGTCGCGGACTCGATCCGGAGGACATCCCCGTCCCCGACCTCGATCCCGTCCTTGAACGAGAATGTGCCTGTCCCGAAGAAATGGACGTGGACATCGCCGGGCCGCCGGAACTGCGGGTACTTGAAGTAGTGCGCCTCGAGGTTCGCGATCGTGTGCGTCATGTTCTCCTCCCCGCTCAGGAAATCACGCTCCCAGACGGCCTTTCCGTTCCGGACCACGGCGACGCGGCCCCGGACGTCCCCGGGCAGGTCACCTACCAGCAGCTCCGGTCCGAACGAACAGCTTCGGAGCTTCGAGTGGGCGAGGTAGAGGTAGTTGACCCGCTCCATTGCGTGGTCCGAGAACTCGTTGCCGAGCGCGAACCCGAGCCGCCAGGGGGTTCCGTCGTCGCCGATGAGGTAGACGCCGCAGATCTCGGCCTCGTCCCCGCCGTCCTGGGCGAACGACGGCCGGGAAAGCGGCGCGCCGGGCGCGACCACGGAGGTGCCGTTGCCCTTGTAGAACCACTCGGGCTGGACGCCCACCCCTCCGTCCGCCGGCTTTCCGCCTTCCAGCCCCATCTTGAACATCCGCATCGAGTCGGTGAGGTCGCCGGCCGCCAGCTTCGCGTGCATCTGCGACCGCGCCTCGGCGCTCCCGAGGTGCGTGAGCCCGGTTCCGGTCACGTGGCAGCGGGCCGGTTCGGGGTGATCCGCGGGAGGCAGGATGCGGCCCGCCGCAGCCGCCCGGTCCCAGTCCGCGGTCCCGTCGAAGCCGAGCGCCTCGACGAGTTTCGCGAGCCCCGTGCGCTCCGCGACCGCGCGCAGGCCCAGATCGCGCGTCGAGGCCGCGCCGCGGACGAGCCTCAGCGTCGCGCCGTCGGAAACCGCCACACGACGCGTTCCGTCATCGAGGGTGAGCTGGACCAGCCGCATGCGCTGCGATTATAGCGTGCGGCCATGCGACGTGCTCAGTGCGCCGGGCAAGGAGCGTATCATCATGGGGAGGCGATCGAGTGACCGAAGCGGAAGCGAAGGAGACGGCGGGAACGCTTGCGCTCATGGCCGAACTAGAGCGCGCGATCGCGGACCTCTACCGGGCTTGCGCGAAGGCGGATGCCGACCGCGGCGAGGTGTGGGAGCGGCTTGCCGGCGCCGAGCGGAACCACGCCGTCTGGGTTCGGGCCCTCGCCAAGGCGCTCCTGGAACGGAAAGGCGAGGGGTTCCGGGCGGGCCGGCGGTTCGGGCGGGATACGATCCAGACGCTGGCCACCCAGGTGCGGAAGAACGAGATGGATGTCCGAGCCGGGTCGATCAAGGGCCGGGCGATGTACCTGATGGCGCGCGGGCTCGAGACCACGCTGATCGAAGACCGATTCTACGAGCTGGTGACCGCGCAGGACGAGGAGCACCAGAAGCTCGTGGCGCGGATCGTGGCCGAGACGCGGGAGCATCAGGCGCTCATGCACGCTTGGGCGAAGGCGGCCGGGGCCTGATCCAAGCGGCATTGGTATACTGGGAACCAGGCGAAGGCTTCCAAGGAGGGAAGACGATGAAACGACTGGTCATGATCGCGTGCGCGGGGTGGGCCATGGCGGTGCTGTCGGGGTGCGCGACGGTGAGGGTGGAGGCGCCCGCGGGCGACCAGGTCGTGCTGGCGACCACAGGGAGGAACCTGACGCGGATGGAGAGCTTCAAGAAATGGTACTTCCTCTGGGGCCTTCTGCCCGTAAGCGACACCTCCACGGCTCAGGACATCAAGGAGTGCGGGTTCCGGGCCGTCAAGGTCGTGACCAAGATGGGGGTGGACGACTTCCTCATGAGCCTCCTGGGCGCATGCCCCATCATCCCCTGTTCGCGCACGGTCGAGATCTGGGGGGAGTAGGCCGGACAAGCTTTCCACGGGTTGCGCGCCCACCCGGCGCGGGCTATCATGGGTTCGCGGGGTGGAGCAATTGGTAGCTCGTTGGGCTCATAACCCAAAGGTTGATGGTTCAAGTCCATCCCCCGCACCCGCTTCTTCCCGGCCCGTATCCCTTCCGCCCCCCGCGCTAGATGCTGTTTCGCCACTCGGCGTAGTCGCGGACGTAGTCGTCCGCGTCGTACGGCTCCGAGGCGAAGACGAGGAGTACGGCGTCGGAAGTGTACTTGTACTGGGTACTCCATACCATGGGGGGGAGGTAGAGACCGACGGTCGGCCGGTCCAACCTGAACTCCTCCCGGTTGGTGCCGTCATCGGCGATGACGGAACATGCGCCCTTCACGCAGATCAGAAACTGGTGGCAGGTCTTGTGGGCGTGCGCTCCGCGGACCTCCTCGCTGGGCACGCCCATGACCAGGAAGTATCTCTTCGGAGCGAACGGCACCTCGCTCTGGAAGAGTCCCACCGTAAGGTCTCCCCGGAGGTCCCTGACCAGCGGGAACTGGAGGAACGCCACGTTCTTCACGGCGGTTGCCCGGACCGCCGACGCCTTGACGGACGGGGCCGCCGGCTCGGAAGCCACGGTCGCCGCCTTGATCGTGTCGACGTAGCCGGTTATCCGCGCGGGATTACCGACGACGATGGCGTTCGGCGGCACGGATCTGGTCACGACGGCGCCGGCGCCCACCATCGCGCTCTGCCCGATTTCTATCCCCGGAAGTATCGTCGCGTTCGCGCCGATCGACGCGCCTTTGCGAACCACCGTCTGCAGGAACCGGGGAGGCTTGGCCCTGCTACGCGGGAACCGGTCGTTGGTGAAAGTGACGTTGGGGCCGATGAAGACGTCGTCCTCGAGGCGGACGCCGTCCCACAGCTGGACTCCGCACTTGACCGTGACCCGGTCGCCGATCACCACGTCGTTCTCGACGAAGACATGGTCGCAGAGATTGCAGTCCGCCCCGACAACCGCACCCGGGAGCACGTGGGCGAACGCCCAGATGCGCGTCCGTTCGCCCACCTTGGACGTCTCGCAGATGCCTTGGGGATGGAGAGAGTAGGTCACCATGGCCTCCTTGGGGGGAATGTCATCCCCGCCAGTCATTGCATACCTCGACCACTCTGTCCACGTCGGCGTCCGACAGGTAAGGGTGCACGGGCAGCGATACCTCGGCGGAGGTGAACCGCGACGCTCGGGGCAGCGGGGTCAGCCGCTCGCAGGAACCGTTGGCCTGCAGTGCCGGCTGATCGGGGATAAGCCGCGGGTAGTGCAACGCCGTCGTGATTCCGGCGGCTCCCAGATGCGCCTGGAACTGCTTTCGGTCGCCCGAGATCAGGACGGGGAAGAGATGCCAGACGGAGCGCGATGCGGCCGGCACCGGGGGCACTGCGAGGGCAGGATTGCGGAGGCCTTCCCGATAGCGTGCCGCGAGTTCGGCGCGGCGGCGAGTCCAGCCTTCCAGTCTCGGCAGCAGCACGGTTGCCAGGAGGGCCGCCTGGAGTTCGTCCAATCGGCTGTTCATGCCGAGGTACGCGTGGTCGTATTTGCCGGCCTCTCCGTAGTTGCGGAGGCCCCGCACCAGCTTCGCAAGCTCGGGAGATCGGGTCAGCACGGCGCCGCCGTCCCCCATGGCTCCCAGGTTCTTGGTGGGGTAGAAACTCGCGGCCGCGCCCTGCCCCACGCTTCCGACGGGCTGGCCGTGGCTCAGCGCACCGATGGCTTGCGCGCAATCCTCGACCACCGTGAGGCCGAAGCGCTCCTGCAGGGACTTCAGCCTCTTGAGATCCAGAGCGTGTCCATAGAGATGTACCGGCACCACCCATCGGATGTCGTCTCGCTTGCCGAGGACCCGTTCCGCCAGGTCAAGATCCATGAGGCCCGATTCGTCCACGTCAATGAAGGCGGGCACGCCTCCCGCGTTGACGATCGCGAGGGTGGTGGCGAATGCGCTGAGAGGCGTCGTGAGCACCTTCTGTCCCGGTTTGAGGCCCAGCCCCTTCAGGCACAGCTCGAGGGCCTCCAATCCGTTGCCGCAACCGACCGCATGCGGGATGCCCCACCGTTCAGCCAGTGCGGCCTCGAACGCAGCGACCTCCGGTCCCAGGATCAGCCATCCACTGCGGCCCACGCGCTCGACGACCTGCATCGCGGGCTCGCGGATATCCGCCCACTGGGCCGCGAAGTCGTTCAGCAGTATGCGCCGATCAGTTCCTGGTTCCCTGGCCATCCACGTTCACCGAATCGACATCCTCCACCGACATCACGACCGCTTCCGGGCGCCGGTTCACGTTCATGAAGATGCGCCAGACGTAAGAGCCGATGATCCCCAGCCCCAGGCTGTTCAACGCGCCGAACAGGAGGATCACGATGAGCGTGGTGGAGTATCCCGGAACCGTGATCTGCCCCGAGATGCGCGCATACAGGACCACCGCTGACCACACGGATGCCACCAGCAGGCCCACGGTGCCGGCCATCAGGAGGAGCTTCACCGGCAGGTCCGTGAAGGAGAACATGCTGTCCAGGAAGTAGTCGAGCTTCTTCCTGAGGGTCCACGCGCTCTTCCCATGCCGCCGTGCCTTCCGCTCGTATCCGATGTAAGACCTACGAAAGCCCAGCCAGCACGACAGCCCGATGAGGGAACTGTGCGTCTCCGGGAGTTCCCCCAGTTTCCCGCGGAAGACCTCGTTGCACCCGAAGACATCCGCACCTCCCGGGGGAAGATCGGGCTGGACGACCGCGCGGAAGATGCGCCAGAACAGGGACGAAGCGGCGCGGGCCAGCACGGGGTCGTTGCGGCCCTCGCGCACGCCAAGAACGACGTCGCAGGAACCTTCCGCGAGCCTCCGGAAGATGGCGACGATCAGCTCCGGAGGCTCCTGGAGGTCGGCGGCCATGACCGCGAAGTACTGGCCGCGGGCATGGGACAACCCGGTGCGTATGGCTGCGAACGAACCGAAGTTGCGGGAATGCCGTATCAGCCGCGAGTCGAACGTCCTGGTGGCCAGCCCTTCCCTCAACAGCTCGTAGGACCGGTCCGGGCTCCCGTCGTCTACGAAGACCACTTCGAGCTTGTCCTGCAACTCGCGGCCGATTCCGTCCACGGCATCCAGCAGGTCGGGGATGGACGCCTCGTTCCTGAACACGGGGATGACGAGAGAGAACATATTGCTATCCTACAGGCCTGTAGCCTCTTCCGTCAGGGCGGCAATACGTACACGCCGGGCCGGCCCGTGATCAGCGACACGACCGTCCAGAGCGTCGCGATCAGGGATTCGCCGAGCACAAGCCCGAGGAAGAAGGGAAGGGCGCGCCGATAGGCGGTGGCTCCCCCGAAGGTCATGACGGCCCACTTCGCCAGCCACCCGAGGAAGATTGAGAACCAGATGGCCGCGATGGCCCACGTTCCGCACATGATGAACCCGAACGGTGTGAGCGGCCACCACAGGAACCTGGCCCGGAGGACCATCATGGCGGCCGCCAGGGCGGCTCCCAGCCCCACGTGGGCGACCGGGACCGGGAGCACGCGGGCGTTGCCGAACGTCAAGTACTCGTAGGGCCGCGGGCTCTTCTGGTCTTCGACCAGGTGGCCGAAGTAACTCGACTGCATGGAGACGTTGCCGAACTCGTCGCCGTTCGCTCCGCCGTACTTGTAGCAGGTCGCGATCCGGCCGACCGCGGCGGAGCCCACCCCGACGACCACGGTGACCGCGAATACCGCCAGCACGCGGCCGGCGTGCAGCCGCGCCAGCGTGCAGGCGCGGACGCCGTTCATGAGGTAGGGCATCAGGATCTCGCGCAGGGTGTGCATCATGACGCCCTTCTGCATCGTGAGCCCGGTCAGCGTCTTGGCGCCCAGCGAGGAGAGGGGAACGACTCCGGTGAGCACGTCGTATGCGGCCACGTCGCTTACGACGAAGAGGAGGCCCGCCTCGGCAACCAGCCGGGTGAGGACGAGGAGCACCGCCAGGAAGATGAGGACGGCGGCGGCCGCGGCCCACCATGCGACGCCGGCCAGGATCAGCCAAGCCGTCATCCCCGCGACGCCCGCTCCGATGAGGACCAGCGACCACCGGGCCGGTACGAGGTCGGCCCTCGGGTCTTCCTGGCCGGCCAATGCCCGGCTCCACCACGCCCGGAGGGCTCCCCTGGCCGACCAGCACAGGAAGCCCGCGATCGTGATGA